>JGI12635J15846_10000594_pt1 | contig 31330 bp, 25 predicted proteins | sample BlaSpr_A8_OM2_M2_FD_15846 | JGI IMG/M metagenome (IMG submission 15846)
CACGGAGCAGAACCGGAAGCATGGTCACGAAACGGTTTGCGAATGGCTTCTGTCCATGGTTAAAAGTTTGGGCATTCGCGGCGTGACTGTAATCAGTGCCGCAGAAGGGATTGGGCATGCCGGGGCTCGGCACGCGGCCCACTTGTTCCAGCTTGCTGACCAACCGGTACAGGTCACTATGGCCGTGACCGAGGAAGAGGCTGAGCTCGTCCTGAGCGCAATACGGTCCGAAAGAATACATCTGTTTTACGTCCGATTTCCAGTCGAGTTCGGCATGCTAGGGGACGACCTGCCGTCAGAGAAAACCAAGCGTTTATCACTTTTCCACCGTGCCCAGCATTGACGCGGTATAAGTTCAATCCGCAAACCGCAAGCCCTCGCGGGGCACGGACGTCGAGAATTTCCGCGACACCACTCGGCCGTCAAGACGGCACACAGGTACCAGTGTGACCACCGCTTGGGGTCACCGGTCTGCTAACCGAGACGGGCAACGATGGGCCCGCAAAGGCGTCAGCAGGGAACTGTGCCAGCGCTTCCTTTTCAACATCTTCGACGACCGTATCGATATACAGGTGATGCATAAAGTCGAGCGGAAGCGGCCAGCGCTCCTCGCGGAACAGCCGCTCCGACTCGGCAATCTCACGCATGAGTGCCCCGTTTGGCTGGCCGGAAAAGTGTCGCCAGTGGCGGTAGATGACGTCGTCAATTGCCTTAAAGTATTGGCGGCGGGACAGTTTGCGCATGAAAGTTCCTGTGCGGTTGGATTGGTGGGTGTGCCCCGAAACCGCTAAAGGCCACGGGGATGCAAAGTAAAGCCACCAACTTCCGCAAGCGCTTGCATCTGAAATTTCAGATAGGGGCCAAAGGCAGAAAGTGCCGCTGGATTGGTAATGGAAGATGCGGTCATTGCAACCGTGCGGGCTTCACCATCCGAAGTCTTGGTTGGGCACGAGTCCACGATGTCGACGTCCACGACGGCCCCCCAACCGCCTGCGGAAACCCGTGGTGCCGGCATCGGTGGGCCCGTCTGGAGGCGAACCGAGTGTCCCCTCGAATGGCATCGCGTGCTTTCGCGAGACATCCCCATGAGCGGTCGTCCCCTCGTTAGCTTTGGCGCCGCTACGGTGGGATGTTACGGCTTCGCTGCCCGCCAGTGGGGAAGATGGCCGAGTTCGAGACCTGGAAAGGACAGCTTGTCCATCGCCGCGACGAGTAGTTCGAATGGCAACCGCTTTTCGCCGTCCTCGTTACGTCCGTAGACGCTGTCCGGGGCATGTCCTTTCAGTTCTTCAATCACAAAATCGTTGACCCCTGACAGTTGACCGAACGTTTTGAAGGTATGCCTGAAGCTATGGAAGTCCAGCCGGGGGTCATCCAGTCCAGCGTCCGCATCCAGATACTCGTTAAACCACGTACTCCAGGTCGCGCTGAGCTGGCCATACTTGTTCGGCTTCAGGCGCGGAAACAGCCGGTCGCTATTGCGGCCCTGCGCCTCGACAAACTCAAGAAAGCCCAACTCCAGCAGCGACTGGTGGATAGGGACGTGACGCATGACGGCGGCGAAACCCGCGCGGTGCTCGCGCTTGGTGTCGTGAAGGTGCACGCACCACACGCCGGCTCGCTGGACAATGTCACGCGTGCGCAGGCGACACAGGTCTTCGAGCCGTGCGCCGGTGTGCGGACCCAGCAGTGGCAGCCAGTACGCGGCGTCTCCACCGCCCTTTCCGGGGCGATGACCGTGCACGAAGACGCGGGACGCGTACAGCTGGTTGAGTTCGGCAATCGTATAGGCGTCGCGGGTGGCGTCGGCGTCGGCGTCCTTGCGGACGGCCTTCTTGCTGAACTTCGCCCGGGAAAACGGGTTGGTGCCGAGCGTGGTCAGCTTGTTATCCATCGCCGCGTTGATGACCGGCGAGAGCAGTGCGACGATGGTGTTGACACGGCTCTTGCCGACGCCTTCCTTCTCCAGGCACGCATTCTTGAAAAGCGTGACGTGCGCTGCGCTCAACGCGGATAGCGGCATCGGGCCCACGAGCCGCTCGAAGCGCGCTGCCTGTGCCCTGACCTCGTCTGCGGTCTTCGCCTGCGGTGCGGCGTCCTCTTCCCATTTTTTTATCGCACTTGCCCACGTATCGTTTTCATCGACGAGCGGAATCAGGTCTGGGGTCCTGCCGACTTCGCCGTCGATGCGCCGCAGTTCCTCGTCGAGCACCTCGAGTTCGGCGTCTGCCATCTGCCGGAGAAGCTCGTCAAATTCTGCGGAGTCAGCCGGCAGCCAGGCACGCTCCCATTCGAGATGTTGCTCGACACACTCGCGGATATGCGCGAAGTCCTCAGCGGCCCGCGCCCGCCGCAACTGCCTGCGCGCGTCAAGCAGCAGGGTGCGGTGCACTTCGTCGTCGTAGGCGTCGTCGATGGCGTCCGGATGTGCATCAGTGAACAGCGCCGGCCGGTATTCGTCGTCGTTTGCCAGCGCATTCGCCTTGTAGCGGGTAACGACGCGCGGAAACAGGACGGCCTCCAGCCGTGTCCAGCCCGGCGGCTGCACAGACGGATGGTAAGGATGGGGCTCGCCGTCGGTCATGCGCAGCCCGCGTGGTAGCCAGCTCTCGTTGGCCGGCGCGGTCACGTGGGCCTGGGCCTGGGCCGCGGCGATGATGTGTTGATATTGTGTCGCCGCCGCCGGCAGGCGGGTGACCGCTTCGGTCCGCGACGGTGTTTCAAGGCTGAGCCAGATTTCGGTCTTCTGGAGGACGGCGCGCAGCTCGAGCGGCACCTTGCGGCGGAAGTAGTAATTGGTCGAGCCGGCACGGGGGGTGAGGTAGGGATGTTTCATCGGATGCTCTCCGCAAAAAGGTAACAGCGGCGTGTAGCACCCGGCCCCGGACCATCCGTCTCCCGCTAAAATTTGCGCGTGTTGCGCGCCATTTCAGGGGCATTGACGGTGTTCCAGAACAAAAAAGCCGCGGCTTCTTTCGAAGCAGCGGCTTTTTTTCCAACTTGGTGGCGAATCAGGGATTCGAACCCCGGACCTGCGGATTATGATTCCGTCGCTCTAACCGGCTGAGCTAATTCGCCAAGAGATCGAGATTATGAAGAGGGTTGCGAAACCTGTCAACCCCTTCCCAGCTCATTCCTAGAGACAAAGTGGACTAGGGGCGACCAACCCATCACCGCCCCCAAACCCCTCAATCCGAGTCATAAACCGCCGACCCCCTTGTCTCCTTAACAAACAGCATCCCGATCACGAACGTCACGAGCGCGATCACAATGGGATACCACAACCCCGAGAAAATATTCCCCTTCGCGGCCACGATAGCAAACGCCGTCGCCGGCAAGAACCCGCCGAACCAGCCATTCCCGATGTGATAAGGCAGCGACATCGACGTATACCGGATCCGCGCCGGGAACATCTCGACAAGCATCGCGGCGATAGGCCCATAAACCATCGTCACGAAGATCATCATGATGGTCAGGATCACGATAGCCATCGGCCAGTTGATCAGCGCCGGATCAGCCTTGGCTGGATAACCCGCCGACTTCAGCGTGCCAGCCAGCGTCTTGTCGAACGCGGCACCCTTGGCCTTCGCATCGGCGGCCTTGCCGTCATACGTATCCACCACGGTGTCGCCCACCTTGATCTGCGCGATCGTCCCCGCCGGGGCGGCCACGTTCTCGTAGTTCAAGCCGGACTTCGACAACGCGCTCTTGGCAATATCGCAGGAGCTCGTAAACTTCGATGTCCCCACCGGGTTGAACTGGAACGAGCACTCGTCCGGGTTGGCGATCACGCTAATCGGCGCCTTCGCCGTAGCGGCTTCAAGCGTCGGATTCGCGTAGTGAGCCAGCGCGTGGAAGAGCGGAAAGTATGACAACGCGGCAATCAGGCACCCGGCCATGATAATTGGCTTGCGCCCGATCTTGTCCGAAAGCGACCCGAAGAACAGGAAGAACGGCGTCCCGATCAACAACGCCACTGCCACCATGATGTTGGCGCTGGTGCCATCGACCTTGAGCGTCTGCGTCAGGAAAAACAGCGTATAGAACTGGCCCGTGTACCACACCACGGCTTGTCCCGCCGTCAGCCCGAACAGCGCGAGCAGCACGATCTTCAGGTTCTTCCACTCGGCGAACGCTTCGGTCAGCGGCGCTTTCGACGTCTTGCCTTCCGCCTTGATGCGCTCGAACACCGGCGATTCGTGCAGTTTCAGCCGAATCCACACGGAGACACCGAGCAGCACGATCGACACCAGGAACGGTACGCGCCAGCCCCAGGCACCGAACGTCTCCTCGCCGACAGAACTCCGCACGATCAGGATCACGATCAGCGAGATGAAAAGCCCAAGCGTAGCCGTCGTCTGGATCCACGCCGTCCACGCGCCGCGCTTGTTGGCGGGCGCATGTTCCGCGACATAAGTCGCAGCTCCTCCGTATTCACCACCGAGCGCGAGCCCTTGCAGCAGCCGCATCGCGATGAAAAGCACTGGCGCGGCAATCCCGATCGTGCTGTATCCGGGTAGCAGCCCGACCAGGAAAGTGGACAGGCCCATGATCACGATGGTCACAAGGAAGGTGTACTTGCGACCGACCATATCGCCGAGACGCCCGAACACAATTGCCCCGAACGGCCGCACGGCAAAACCCGCCGCGAAGCCGAGCAACGTGAAGATGAAGGCGGCCGTCGGATTGACGCCGGAGAAGAAGGTCCTGCTGATATAGATGGCGAGCGAGCCCGCCAGATAAAAGTCGTACCACTCGAACACCGTGCCCAGCGATGACGCGAAAATCACGCGCCGTTCTTCGCTCGTCATCGGCGAGTGGGAAATGCGCCCCTCGACCGTCGCCATGAAATCGTCTCCTGTATTGATCTTTGAATGGCATCCGCGGATAGCAACGCCGTGCATCGATTATTGGAGGGAAAACTTACGGCGTTCTGACGCGTTGGAGCGGGGCAGCGAGACACTTTCTTATCTCCATATTGTTTTAACTTCTTCTAATTATATGGCTTTGATATTCGTTCATCGCGCTACATCGCTTTAAATTGCATTTTGTGGAGTCGTTATGCAAAATTCGATCAGGGTTTGTCCCGGGCAGGATAAACCCGTTGTAAGCCCACTCTGACGAGCGTTCCGGCTTGTTGCGGCGCTTCGTTGTACACGTGATCGTCTATATCCAGCGTGCCGCCGTGCATCGTCACGATCTCCCTGACGATGGCAAGACCGAGTCCGCTGCCGTCGCCTTCACGTCCGAGAATCCGATAGAACCTCTCAACCACTCGCGTGCGTTCCGCCGCCGGAATGCCCAATCCCGTGTCTTCCACTTCGAGAAAGACGTGGCGCGTGTCGGACTCGTCGGCGCGAACGCGAACCGTGATTCGGCCACCGGGCGGGGTATAGCGGATGGCGTTATCGATGAGATTCGACAGCATTTCGCGCAACATCACCGCGTTGCCCTCGACCTCGACCGGATGCGCCGGCTCCTCGTAACCGATGTCCATCTGCTTGGCCAACGCCGCCTGGACCCAGTCGCGCACGGCGAGCCGCGCGAGATCGGTCAGTTCCACGCGTGAAAAAATCTGCCCCGACATCCGGTTCTCCGCGCGAGCCAGCGCGAGCAGTTGCGTGACAAGCCGCGCCGCGTGCTCGGAACTCGTCGCGATCTGTTCGAGCGAGCGTTGCACTTCCGCTGATACATCCTGCCGCAACGCCAGCTCCGCCTGCGTCCTCAAGCCCGCGAGCGGCGTTTTCATCTGATGCGCGGCGTCGGCTATAAAGCGCTTCTGCAACTGCATGTTCTGCTCGAGCCGGTTGAGCAGATCGTTGAACGACGCCACAAGCGGCGCGATTTCCGGCGGCGCGCGGCTCGCTTCAAGCGGCGAAAGATCGTCGGGGCGTCGGGCCCGGATATTCGATTGCAACGCATGCAGCGGCGCGAGTCCACGCGACAGCCCGAACCAGACTAGTACGATTGCCAGCGGCAAAATCACGAACTGCGGCAGGATCACGCCCTTGATGATGTCGTTGGCCAACTGGCTACGTTTATCGAGCGTCTCGGCCACCTGAACCAGCACCGGATGCGGCAGCGACGGCGCTTCCACCGTCGTATAGGCGACGCGAATGTCGTTGCCGCGCAGCACGTCGTCACGAAATTCCACTATGCCAGGCTGCGGCCGGTCATCGTCGTGCGGCAAGGGCATATCGGCGTCGCCGCCGACCAACTCACCACGCGTGCCGAGCACCTGGAAAAACACGCTATCGACGTTATCCGCGCGCAGAAAGTCCCGCGTAGCGTTGGGCAGCCGCAATTCCGCGACACCGTTCACCGGCTGGATCTGCCGCGCGAGCACATAGGCATCGGTCTCGAGCGCGCGATCGAACGGCCCGTTGGCGATCGACTTGGCGACGAGATACGTGACCGCGATACTCATTGGCCACAACAGCAGCAGCGGCGCGAGCATCCAATCCAGAATCTCGCCGAACAGCGAACGCGGCGCCGGCTCGCCGTCGGGCTCGAGTTCATCGGGCGGTGCGAACGGATTGGCGTAACGCGCGTCGCGGGACGCGTCGGGGTCGGCCTCCGGCAAATCCGGCGAAGTGTGGGATAGCTCGCGCAACACCGGTGCGGCGCGCTCGGGGGACGCTGGCGAGCCCATGGCGTAGTTACTCGTGGTTACTGTTACTTATGTTGCGGGCTGGGCGAGACGGGCTCGTCGGCGTTCGCCGAGGCAGACGGAACAGAGGGGGCCACCGCGGCAACGGCTTTTTCAAGGCTATAGCCTAGCCCGCGAACGGTTATGATGCGCGCCCCGCCGGGCTCGATTTTTTTTCTTAGCCGATGGACATAGACTTCGATCGCGTTGTTGCTGACTTCCTCGCCCCACTCGCAAAGGTGGTTGACGAGCTGTTCCTTCGACACCAGCCGGCCAACCCGTTGCAGCAAGACTTCGAGCACGCCGAGTTCGCGCGCCGATAACTCGATGACCTGTTCGTTGATAAACGCAATGCGCCCTACCTGATCGAATGAAAGTGCACCGTGTTTGACGACCGTCGGACCACCGCCGGCGCCGCGTCGGGTGAGGGCGCGCACGCGGGCTTCGAGTTCGTTCAGCGCGAACGGTTTGGCCATGTAGTCGTCGGCGCCGAGATCGAGTCCCTTGACGCGTTCGTCGACACTGTCGGCGGCTGTCAGGATGAGCACGGGCATCTGCGAATTACGGGCTCTGAGGCGTCTCAGGACTTCGAGGCCGGACATCATCGGCAGGCCCAGATCGAGGATCAGGAGGTCGAAAGTCTGGAGCGAAAGCGCGTTGTCGGCGTCCACGCCGTGCCGCACATGATCCACGGCATAGCCCGATTGGCGGAGGGACCGAACCAGACCGTCCGCGAGTATGCTGTCGTCTTCGGCAATGAGGATTCGCATCGTAGTGTGCGCAAAAGGCATTGCCGGCACCGCAATTCGCCCGGCGCGGCGGTCTCCAGGTGTTGTGGTGTGCTTGCATGGGTCGAACGTGGCGCTGAAACTACGCGCACCGATCGGACTTGCAAAAACACCTGTTTTTTTATACAGTGTCTGCAGCAGTGCGCCCGACCGGAAAAAAGTCCCAAGGGCATGCGCCAGACGCCGTTCATCATAGCAAAGGACGATTCATGGAAGATAGCAAGAAAGGCCCGGGCGGGATGTCTGCAGAGAAGAGCAAGGCGCTGGCCGTCGCGCTCGCGCAGATCGAGAAGCAATTCGGCAAGGGGTCGATCATGCGGCTCGGCGCTGGCGAAGCCATTGAAGACATTCAAGTGGTGTCAACCGGTTCGCTCGGACTGGATATTGCATTGGGCGTTGGCGGCTTGCCGCGTGGACGCGTAGTGGAAATCTACGGCCCGGAATCGTCGGGCAAGACCACGCTGACGCTGCAAGTGATTGCCGAAATGCAGAAGATCGGCGGCACAGCGGCATTTATCGACGCGGAACACGCGCTCGACATCGCTTATGCGCAAAAGCTCGGCGTGAATGCGTCGGACTTGCTGATCTCGCAGCCGGACACGGGCGAGCAAGCGCTGGAAATCTGCGATGCACTCGTGCGCTCGGGTTCCATCGACATGATCGTGATCGACTCGGTCGCGGCGCTGGTGCCGAAGGCTGAAATCGAAGGCGAAATGGGCGATTCGCTGCCAGGTTTGCAAGCACGTTTGATGTCACAAGCGCTGCGCAAGTTGACCGGTACGATCAAGCGCACGAACTGCCTGGTGATCTTCATCAACCAGATCCGCATGAAGATTGGCGTGATGTTCGGCAACCCGGAAACCACCACGGGTGGTAATGCGCTGAAGTTCTACGCATCGGTGCGCCTGGACATTCGCCGAATTGGTTCGATCAAGAAGAACGACGAAGTGATCGGCAATGAAACGCGCGTGAAGGTGGTGAAGAACAAGGTTGCGCCGCCGTTCCGCGAAGCCATCTTCGACATTCTCTACGGCGAAGGTATCTCGCGTCAGGGCGAAATCATCGACCTGGGTGTGCAGGCCAAGCTCGTTGATAAGGCGGGCGCCTGGTACAGCTACAACGGCGAACGGATTGGCCAGGGTAAGGACAACGCACGCGAATTCCTGCGTGAGAATCCGGAAATGGCCCGTGAGATCGAAAACAAGATCCGCGAGTCGCTGGGCGTCAATGCAATGGCCGACGCAGTTGCGCCGGGTGTTGCCGAAGTGGCGGATGAAGAAGAATGAGTTTTAGGCGGTAAAGATGATGCGCAAGAGCCGATTCGGATCGAAGGCCGGTCGCGATGCAAGTCGTGACGCGGAGCAGGACCTAAAGGAAGATCCGGACGGCTCGAAGTCCATCAGCGATGACGACGAAAGTCTCGACGCTGAGGAAGGCGTTGATCGCTACGAACGAAGCAGCGATCGATACCGCGCAGCAGCAGGCGAACGCGCCGGTGCGGAGGGATCTGCGCCGGCGCGTCGTTCGTTTGGAAACAGCTTCGCGAAGAGCAGTGGCGGTTCGGGCGGGAAAAGCGAAGGCGGTGGTGGGTTTAAAGGCGGTGGGTTTTCCAGTGGCAAGAGTGCTGGCAGCGGAAGTGGCAGTACCAGTAGCTTCGCCAGGAAAAGCAGCTTTGGGCGCCCCGGTGGTTCAAGCTTGTCGTCTGGCAGCAGCAAGGCTGAGGCAATTGCCGCGAGTTTGGAAGCTGCCGGTGAAACCACGCAGCCGGATAGCGAGCCGGTGTTCGAACGATCGAGTGATCGTGCGTATCCGAAACGTGGATCGTTTGGCGGCGGGGCGTCGGCGCGGTCATCTTCGGATCGTGCATCCGCAGATGCACCGGCTGAGTACGAGCGATCGAGTGATCGCAGCAAATTTGGACGTGGCGGGTTGACTGGGCGCAAAGCGGCTAGTCCGGCCTCGCGTGGAAAATCGTCGCCTCAGCCTGCTGACGGCGACGATGTTTTCGAACGATCCACTGATCGAAAAACCAGCCGTCGCGTTTCGCCGAAGTTGGCAAAAGCCGCTGACGGGAAAAGCGCCGAAAGCGCTGATATTGCGGTTGTGCCGCAAGTTGACGAGCAACGAATTGAATCGGTGCAGCCCAATTCGACCGCTGGATTGGAGGTGATCGACGCCGAGGAACGCCTAAAGCGCGCTCGGGCAGTGCTGGAGCAGGCACTTGTTCAATCACAGGCCGCGCCGACAAAAGCTGCCAGAAAGTCGCAATCGAAACCCGCGGTCATTTCTCCGGGCATTGCTGAAGACGCTGGCATCGACATAGCCGATCCATTCGAGCCCTTCGAACAATGCGTGCCGTCCGCAGCGGAAGTGGTCAGCGAAAACCAAAATACCGAACCGGTCTATTCGCGCGGATCTAACGGACGTGGAAAAGCATCGGCAACCGGCGACTCCAAGCGAAAGGGGCCACAGCTATCGTTACGCGGCCGTGCGCTGGGTTATCTATCGCGTCGTGAACATAGCCGCGCTGAGTTGTCTCGCAAGCTGACGCCGCATCTCGGCGAAAACGATTCTCTCGATACCTTGCTCGACGCGCTCGAACGCGAAGGGTGGTTATCGAATGAGCGATATGTCGAAAGCGTGCTTCATCGACGCGGCACTCGCCTCGGCACAAGCCGGATCGTCAATGAGTTGAAGCGGAACGGTATCGACGAAACGCTGATTCAGGATGCAGGCGCTGAATTGAACAAGACCGAGCTCACCCGTGCCCACGAGGTCTGGAGTAAAAAATACGGTGAACCGGCAACCACCCCGGCCGAACGCGCGAAGCAAGCCCGTTTTCTCGCCACACGGGGTTTCACCAGCGGCACCATCATGAAAGTGCTGAAATCAGGCGACGGCGAATTTATCGACGAATAGACGTCACGGTGGAAATTCCGCCCGCTTATGCAGGCGGGGCGGATAACGAACACCCGAGAGCCCAGTCCGCCCGCAAACAGCAAACAAAAAACACAAACAAAAAACCCACCCCACTCATGTTGAGCGGAATCACCCACCGTCCGCGACCAACGCGAAACAAATCCCCGCACAACGCTCCGCATTCCCCCTCAAGCTTCTCCGCCGTAACTCGGTCCGGCTGAAAATGGCCAGTATGGTAAAATTTCGGCGTTTTCTCATTCCGGCCTTCCTCAGCACATGCCGCTTTCCCCGCCCGTTTCCCGACAGTTGCGCCATCGCCGCGCGATTCGAATGGAAGCGTTTGAGCGTGACGACGGCTTGTGGGATATCGAAGCCTGTCTAACCGATGAAAAACCGCGCGACGTCAAACTCGCGACGGGCGTCCGGCCTCAAGGCCTGCCGATCCATGAACTCTGGCTGCGCATCACTATCGACCGCTCGTTCACTATCGTCGACGCCGAAGCGGCTTCCGAGTGGGCACCGTACGCGGGTCTTTGTGCAGCATCGAACCCGGCATATCGCGCGCTCATCGGCCTCAATCTTGTGCAAAATTTCCGTCGTGAATCCAGCCGATTGCTGGCCGGTACAACCGGTTGCACGCACCTCACCGAACTCTGCGCCGTTCTGCCCACAGCCGCCATCCAGGCATTCGCCGGCGAAGTGTGGAACACCGAAAAAGGCGGCGCGCCCGGCAAACCAGCCGACAGTTCAGCAGACAAAGAAACAGACAGCGGCAAACCCCCATTCCAGCTTGGCCGTTGCAACGCATTGCGTTTCGACGGTGAAGCCGTGCGGCAATATTATCCGCGCTGGTTCGGCCATGCGCCCCGAAGCGCGGCGGACCGGATCGTAGATAAGGACAACCCCAAAAAAGCCGGGAGCGAAGTTGAACCGGCTCAGCAAGACTAGCGAAATCTAGCAAGAGCAGGTTCACAGAACTGGCCGACCAGGACGAGCGGTAAAAGCAGCAAGATCAGCAGAAATCAGTGTGACTCCGGAGGCGCGTATCGTCGACGCCGGAAGCAACGCTCAACGTAATCCAAGTAATCCACGTAATCGAAGTTCAATCCAACTCTCAGACTGAAGGAATCACGCATGAAGATTCACGAGTACCAGGGAAAGGAAATCCTGCGGAAGTTCGGCGTCGCGGTCCCGCGCGGCAAGCCCGTGTTCTCGGTGGACGATGCGGTCAAGGCCGCGCAAGAGCTGGGCGGCCCGGTTTGGGTCGTCAAGGCTCAGATTCACGCTGGCGGCCGTGGTAAGGGCGGCGGCGTGAAGGTTGCAAAGACGCTGGAACAGGTTCGCGAATATTCGAACCAGATCCTCGGCATGCAACTCGTCACGCACCAGACCGGCCCTGAAGGCCAAAAGGTGAACCGCCTGCTGATCGAAGAAGGCGCGGACATCAAGAAGGAACTGTATGTCGGCCTCGTGCTCGACCGCATCACGCAAAAAGTCGTGGTGATGGCATCGAGCGAAGGCGGTATGGACATTGAAGAAGTCGCGGAAAAGACGCCGGAACTGCTGCACAAGTTCGCCGTCGAGCCGTCGACGGGTCTGCTCGACAAAGACGCCGACGACCTCTCGCGCAAGATCGGCATCCCCGAAGGCTCGATCCCGCAAGCTCGCGCGATCCTGCAAGGCCTGTACAAGGCATTCTGGGAAACGGACGCATCGCTGGCCGAAATCAACCCGCTGATCGTCACGGGCGACGGCAAGGTGATCGCACTCGACGCCAAGTTCAACTTCGACGCCAACGCGCTGTTCCGTCACCCGGACATCGTCGCCTATCGCGATATCGACGAAGAAGATCCGGCTGAAGTGGAAGCATCGAAGTTCGATCTGGCCTACATCTCGCTCGATGGCAACATCGGCTGCCTGGTGAACGGCGCCGGTCTGGCAATGGCGACCATGGACACGATCAAGCTGTTCGGCGGCGAGCCGGCCAACTTCCTCGACGTCGGCGGCGGCGCCACGACCGAGAAGGTCACGGAAGCCTTCAAGATCATGTTGAAGAACCCGGGCCTCAAGGCAATCCTCGTGAACATTTTCGGCGGCATCATGCGCTGCGACGTGATCGCGGAAGGCGTGATCGAAGCGTCGAAGGCCGTGTCGCTGAAGGTTCCTCTGGTCGTGCGCATGAAGGGCACGAACGAAGATCTCGGCAAAAAGATGCTGGCGGAGTCGGGCTTGCCGATCATCGCGGCCGACAGCATGGAAGAAGCTGCGCAGAAGGTCGTCGCAGCAGCCGAGGGCAAGTAATCCAGGCTTAACAACCGGATTACAAGCGTTCCACCAGATACGAAAGGCGCCGCTTTTGCCTGAATGCTCCATGAGCATTCGAGGCACGGGCGACGTTGACGAACAGAGGTCACACTATGTCGATTCTGATCAACAAAGACACCAAGGTCATCACCCAGGGCATTACCGGCAAGACCGGTCAGTTCCACACCCGCGCTTGCCGCGAGTATGCGAACGGCCGTGAAGCGTACGTTGCGGGCGTGAACCCGAAGCGCGCCGGCGAAGATTTCGAAGGCATTCCAATCTACGCAAGCGTCGCGGAAGCGAAGGCTGAAACGGGCGCAACCGTTTCGGTGATCTACGTGCCGCCGGCGGGCGCCGCTGCTGCAATCTGGGAAGCGGTCGAAGCCGATCTGGATCTCGCCATCTGCATCACGGAAGGCATTCCCGTGCGCGACATGCTCGAGATCAAGGACCGTATGCGTCGCGAAAACCGCAAGACGCTGCTGCTCGGACCGAACTGCCCGGGCACGATCACGCCGGACGAACTGAAGATCGGCATCATGCCGGGTCATATCCACCGTAAGGGCCGTATTGGCGTGGTGTCGCGTTCGGGCACGCTCACGTACGAAGCGGTTGGCCAGTTGACGGCTATTGGCCTTGGCCAGTCGTCGGCAGTGGGTATTGGCGGCGATCCGATCAACGGTCTGAAGCACATCGACGTCATGAAGATGTTCAACGACGATCCAGACACGGACGCCGTGATCATGATCGGCGAGATCGGCGGCCCGGACGAAGCAAACGCGGCTTACTGGATCAAGGACAACATGAAGAAGCCGGTGGTTGGCTTCATCGCGGGCGTCACGGCTCCGGCCGGTAAGCGCATGGGTCACGCAGGCGCGCTGATTTCGGGCGGTGCGGATACGGCCGATGCCAAGCTGGAAATCATGGAAGCTTGCGGTATCACCGTCACGAAGAACCCGTCGGAAATGGCGCGTCTGTTGAAGGCGATGCTTTAAGGGTTTTAGGGAACGGCCGATCGACAGGAAACGCAGGGCTGCGCTATGCTTACGTAAGCCTTTCGTAAAACGTCGGTTCTAAAAGCGGGGGAGCTAAGGCTTCCCCGCTTTTTTTATTGCGCGTCTTTTCTGTCGCTGTCGTTCACCGGTTTCTTCATGCTCGAATTTTTCGCCACTCTCCATTGGGGCGCTGTTCTACAGATCATCGTTATCGATATCCTTCTTGGCGGCGATAACGCCGTCGTCATCGCGCTTGCCTGCAGGAATTTACCGGCGGAACAACGCACGCGCGGCGTGCTGCTTGGCACGCTCGGAGCCATCGTATTGCGGGTTGCGTTGATCTCGTTCGCGGTCGTGCTGCTCGATATACCGTTCCTCAAATTCGTCGGCGGTTTGATGCTGCTGTGGATCGGCGTGAAGCTGATGATGCCGGATCACAGCAATCCGAATATCAAACCGTCCGACCAGCTCTGGGCTGCCATCAAGACGATCATCGTGGCCGATGCCGTGATGAGCCTCGACAACGTCATCGCGATAGCGGGCGCTGCCGAAGCTGCCGATCCGCAGCATCGGTTTGCGCTGGTCGTCTTCGGCCTGCTAGTGAGCATCCCGCTAATCGTGTGGGGCAGCACGCTGGTGCTGAAGCTGCTCGACAAATTCCCGATCGTGATTGCGCTTGGCGCCGGTTTGCTTGGGTGGATCGCGGGCGGGTTGATCATCGACGATCCGTTCATTGACCGCTGGCCCACGCTGAACGTGCCGAGCGCCGAGTACGCTGCGCGCGTGGCGGGGGCGGTGCTGGTGCTGGCCGTCGGCTGGTATTTCCGGCGGCGCGTGCAGGCGGCAGAATCGAAAGCCGCGCACTGATTTGGGGTTTGCGCGTTGGCCGTCAGGCTGACTGCCGAGGCGGTGTTGGGCTCAATAAGATCGAAGCGTCTGGATTGCATTGCGCAACCAGGCGCTTCGTCTTTTTGGGAGTTCAGCGATGACAGTAGCGGTGTGCGGGTTCAAAAGTGTGGATAGCGGCAAAGCGTGGTTTCGAAGACTTCTCATGCGCGGCGAGTTAAGGCGCTTCGGGACGGGCTTTACGTTGATCGAGTTGATGATCGTGCTGGCGATCGTCGGTGTGGTCGCGGCGTATGCCATTCCGGCTTATCAGGATTATCTGGCACGTAGCCGGGTGGGCGAGGGCTTGTCGCTGGCGTCATCGGCGCGGCTGGCGGTGGCGGAGAATGCCGCGAGCGGCTCCGAACTGGGCGGCGGATATGCGTCGCCGCCGGGGACTCGAAACGTCGAATCGATTCACGTCGACGACACCAACGGGCAAATCACCATCGCGTTTTCCACGCGCGTCGCGCCGGTGGGATCGAATACGCTTGTGCTCGTGCCGTCGACACCGGACAACGCCGAGACGCCAACTGCGCGAACCGTTCTGACGAAGGGTTCGGTTCAGGCGGGATCGATCACCTGGGAATGTTTCGCCGCCACGAAAACGGCGTCCTCTTTGCCGGCGCCGGGCGCGGGTCCATCACCCTCGGAAGCACCCACGTTGCCACCCAATCTCGCACCGCCGGAATGCCGGACGTGACGAGCTGAAAGGCTGGCCACATGAAACCGTAATCGCGTGAATCGAGGTACAGAAGCCTGTGAGCGAGCACGCGGATTGCGGATAGCCCGGACGTTTCGCCGAAACCACCACGGAATTTTCACGAATGACGGTGATTTCGGCGCATTTCATGCCAGGCGCCGCACAGCATGGGTAATTTTTTGTATAGTGCGCCGGTTGCCGACGTTCCCGACCCCACATGCCTTCAAACATCGCGCGCTACCTTTCTCTTGCTGTCCTCTGTCTGGCATTGACGATCCCGTTCGCGGTCGTCAACCATACCTATCCCATTCCGACCTTCTACGCCGAGTTCAGCGCGCTGGCGTTGTTCCTGGTGCTTGGCGGGGCGATGGCGCTGATCGTGCGTCTGTCCGAGCCGCGCGTGCCGTTCGCGACGCCGGTCATCGCGTTGATGCCGCTGGTGCTCGGCTTGCTGCTCGTGGCGCAGACGGTGGTGTTGCCGGTCGCGCAGCCATCGATGAACTGGCTTGGCGGCGGCTATTTGCTGGCGTCGTTTATCGCAGTCCATACCGGTTATGGCTTCGTGCGCGCGGGTCTCGGCGAGAAGGCGTTGCGCTGGGGTGCGGCGGCGTTGATCGTTGGTGGCCTGTTCGCCGTGTTCTGTCAGGTCGTGCAGTTGTTCCATATGGAAGCGAAGTTTTCGCCGTTCGTGGTTGCCTACAACGTCGTGATCGAACGGCGGCCGTTCGGCAACATGGCGCAGGCGAATCACCTCGCCACCTATATTGCGTTCGCAACGGCCGGCGCGCTGTATCTGGTCCAGACACGACGGCTGCCGGTGATCGCATGGCTCGTCTTCTCCGCGATATTTTCAGCAGGTCTCGCGCTGACCGTGTCGCGTGGACCGTGGCTGCAGATGGGTGTGATCGCCGTCGGGGGATTCTGGATGGCCTTCATTCAGGGCCGTTCGACCGTGGCCGACGATCCGGATGGCTCCGCGAACGGCGCCGCTCGTCGCAAAACACGCGCGTGGCTGATCCCGGTCGTGCTGCTCGTGTTGTTCTTTGCTGTGAACGCCGCGATTCGCTGGGCGAACTTACGTTATCACCTCGAACTCAGCCAGTCGGCAGCGGAACGGATGCAGGACGCGAATCAGATCGCGCCGCGGCTTGCGCTCTGGAAGTACGGCTGGACCATGTTCCTGACGCATCCTCTGTTGGGTGTCGGTTGGGGTGAGTTTCCGCTGCATCAGTTCGAGTTCGTGCGGGAGCTTGGCGGTGTGGAGATCGCGAACAATTCGCACGATATCTTCATCGATTTGCTCGCGAAAACCGGTCTGCTCGGCATGGCGATCGTGCTCTTCAGCGTGGTGTGCTGGCTCGTGCGCGTGCTGCGCGCGCCGCATACGCCGGCGCGGATTTTCGCGCTCTCGCTGCTGGGCGTGCTGATGATGCATGCGCTGGTTGAATATCCGCAGCAGTACATGTTCTATCTGATGCCCGCGATGCTGATTTTCGGTTTGCTCGAGACGCGGCCGTTGCGGCTGGTATCGCGTTCATTTTCCTATGGGATGTACGTGGTTTTGGTTGTGCTCGGGCTGGCTTCGCTGTATCCCATCTTGCGTGACTACAACCGTTCGGAAGTGCTTTATTACGGTAGCCAGCCGGCTGAGCAATATCGTGCAGATCCGTCGTTTTTGTTTGGGGCTTGGGGCGAGTACGGTGCCGCGACGCTGCTGCCGATGAACAGTCAGGACCTCGCGGCCAAGCTCGGGATGCATCGTCAGGCGCTTGCGTTATTGCCCGGGGAAACCGTGCTGCGTCGTTATGCAGTGTTGCAGGTGCTGGCCGGACAGACGCAGGATGCACTCGATACCATCGCTCGCCTGAAGATCTTCTCCACCGAGCTTCACGACTGGCCACAGCAACTGGCGGACGTTTATCAGTTAATCGATGATCAGGGTAAGCCGTTGGCCGGGTTTAAAGCTGAGCTGGTGAAGATGTACGGCGTGCCCGCGCCGACGACGAATGACGATGACAGCGATGATGGGGATGAGTGAGGCGGCTTGATCGTTGGCGGTGGCTAAGGCTCGGAGGGTCAAAGCCAAAGAGATCGATCGTTGATGAAAATAAAGGTGGTTCCGACTTGCGTTGGAACTGCTTTTTTTTCTCGACTAAACGAGCTTGATTGCTGACAAGCGACAGTGATTTGGCACGGATCGATGCCCGCGGCGATACGCAAGCGCCCCTTGATCAACTCCCCGCCACCCAATCCCCCGATTTCCCCCCGTGCTTCTCCATCACACGCACGTTATTGATGGTCATCCCACGATCCACCGCTTTGCACATGTCGTAAACGGTCAGCAGTCCCACCTGAACGGCGGTCAGCGCTTCCATCTCCACGCCCGTGCGCCCGACCGTTTCCACGCGGACTTCGCAAAACACGCCGGGCAGGTTTTCATCGATGGAAAAATCCACCGCTACCCGCGTCAACGCCAGCGGATGGCATAGCGGGATCAGATCGGAGGTCCGTTTCGCGCCCTGGATCGCTGCGATTCGCGCGACGCCGAGCACATCGCCTTTTTTAGCCTTGCCGTCGCGGATCAGCGCGAGCGTGGCGGGCAGCATCGCGATTGAACCGCGCGCAACGGCTACGCGGTGCGTCTCGCTTTTGTCGCCGACATCGACCATGTGCGCTTCGCCAGAAGCATCGAAATGTGTAAGTCCGGACATAACCTCTCCTTGCAACGGGCGTTCATCATAACAGCGGCGCGCGGGTGGTTCAGACGCGCTCACGCTGCTACGATAAGCCTTTCAAGCAGATTTCGCATTCCGTTCGCCGCGTTTTTCAGCCGATGGGCGGTTGCCAACCAGGCGACCGTATAGCAAAAGTTTGCCATGCGTCCAAACCGTTTAATCGCCGCTGTGTTGTGCCTGACCGTGGCCCTACCTCCCGGCGCGTTCGCGCAAGCGCAAGCGGGAGCGGGTTCAGGTGCGCAGTCGGCGGGTGGCTCGACGGTATCCAGTGCGCCCAACATATTGAACGTGCCGAACACGTCGGTCGCGCCCAACACGCCAAACGCCTCTACCGCGCCATCCCAATCATCCATCGGAAAGCCCGCCGCTTCCCCGCTCACCGACGCACTAACAAGCCCAACCACCCCCACAGCCACCATCGACGCCAACGTCTTCGGCCTCTACGGCGGCGCCGAAACTCGTTTCGCCAACCGCCCGGGTGAAAAGGCGGGCCTCCAGGCATCGATGAACGCGCTTCAACTCCCCGATCTCGGCGATGGTTCNGGCGGCACGCTCACCCCGCAAGCCGAGCGCCGGCTCGGTGAGCGTTTGATGCGAGACCTGCGCCGCGATCCCGATTACCTCGATGACTGGCTCATCCGCGATTACCTGAATTCGATCGCGACGCGGCTATCCGCGGCGGCGGAGACGCAATACATCGGCAGCTATCTGCCGGACTTCGATCTTTTCCCCGTCCGCGATTCACAGATCAACGCGTTCTCGATGCCAGGCGGTTTTATCGGCGTGAACACGGGCTTGATTGCAACGACCCAGACGGAGTCGGAGTTGGCATCGGTGATCGGGCACGAGATGGGGCACGTGCTGCAGCGGCACATCGCCCGGATGATGGGCACAAGCGAGCGCAGCGGTTACGCAGCGCTCGCCGCCATGCTGTTCGGCGTGCTGGCGGGCGTGGTGGCGCATAGCGGCGATCTGGGCATGGGCATCGCGATGGGTGGACAGGCGTTCGCGCTCGACAGCCAGCTGCGGTTTTCGCGCGCGGCGGAACACGAGGCGGACCGCGTCGGCTTCCAGATGCTCAGCGCGGCCGGCTACGATCCCTACGCAATGGTCGCTTTTTTTTCGCGGCTTGACCGCACCGCCATGGGCGAGAACGGCCTGCCGCCGTATCTGCGCACGCATCCGCTCACCGGCGAACGAATGGCCGATATGGAGGACCGGGCGCGCCGGGTGTCGTATCGGCAGCCGCACCAGAGCTCGGAGTACGGTTTTGTGCGGGCGCGAGCGCGCGTGCTGCAGGTGAATTCGGCGAGCGAGTATCGCGATATTGCCAGCCGCTTGCGCTCGGAAATCGACGAGCAAACTGCGCTGAATATATCGGCGAACTGGTATGGAATCGCGCTCGCAAAGACTCTATTGAGCGACTACGGTGCTGCGACCGAAGCGCTTGGCGAAGCGCGCCGTGCGTTCGAAAGCAACGCGGGGCAGGGGGATTCGGGCGCCGGTGCGCGATCTGCAAAACGCGAGTCAGGCGCACGGCCGGTATCTGCTGAACCACGCCGAACCGTAGCGAGGGAGACGGGCACGTCGTCCGTATCGGACAAACCATCCAGAGCCGCCGCAAAAAGCGGCGCAAGCCTCGTCGCTATCTCCCCTTCAGCCAAGACCGTACCTCCAATCGACGTCGCTTCCCCAGCCAGCGCGGCCCTGGCATCGCTAAAAGCTTCGCCTACGCCGGCCAATATCGTGAACCTCGGCACCAACGTCGCTACACGCACGACGCTTCGCAGTTCCCCAAGCCTCGATGTCCTCGCCGCCGAGATCGCGCGTCTGTCGGGTCGTAACGACGAAGCCGTGCATCTCGCCGAGGTCGCGCAGCAGCGCTGGCCCGAGTCCCACGCTGCCATTGAGACCCACTTGCAGGCGCTGTTATCCGCGCATCGTTTTACCGAAGCCCAGGCGCTTGCCCGCAGCGAAACCCGCGCCGATCCTACTCAGCCCGACTGGTGGCGATATTTGGCGCAGGCGAGCGCCGGCGCAAACGATCCGATGCAGCAGCATCGCGCGATGGCCGAGAAGCTTGCGCTCGATGGCGCGTGGCCATCGGCGATCCGGCAATTGCAGGCCGCCCGCGATCTCAAGAGCGCGAGTTTCTACGATTTATCGACGATTTCAGCGCGTTTGCGTGACTTCGAGACGCGCTACAAGGAAGAGCGTGAGCTGGAGAAGGACGATAGTTAGGAGGCTTTTACGAGGCCGCCGCTTTCGCCGCCGGGCTCGCGATAAACCCAAACGTGTGCTGCACATCGGCTCGCGCGATGCGCTGCAACTTGAGGTCTACACCCGCCGAAAAATGGAACACGCCCCCAGTATCGTCGAGATCGGCGTGCGTCGAAAACAGATCAAGATCGTGATCATGCAACGCGGCGATGCGCGAAGCGTGAGGCGCATCCGAGAGGGCATCGGAGAAAAGCAAACCGCCCTCATCGTCTAGCCACGCCGCAGTCGGCTCAAAGCGCCCGCCCGCGTGATCGGTCAGCCGCAACGCGCTATCCGTTTCACTCAGCCGCACGATCCACGGCGTATAACCCAGCTCAACATACACGCGCTGCGGGCCGTTCTGGAAGAACCACTGACCGTCGGCATCGGCGGCGTAATTGCGGTTGATGAAGCCCAGCAGTGCTTCGTGCCGGATGATATCGCCGGGCAGCCCCGCCGCTTGCGTGGCGTCGTCGCGCATGCGCCACTGGCCGCGCCGGTCGAGCAGCAGCCAGCCGGTGCAATGCGGGACGTTCGGCCATTTGGCCAGCGCCTGTTTGACAATCTCATCCATGCTTGGAATCCGTGTGGTTTGCCACGTGTTGCACATGCGTCTGCAAATAGCCGAACACCCGCTGTGACAACCAGTCGATCCGCCCTGGAAAGGGCCCGGTCATAAAACCGACGTGGCCGCCATGCGCGGGTTGATCGAGGGTAACAGCCGCCGACACCTCCGTCGCCGATGGCAACACGCGCCCGGGCAGAAACGGATCGTTGCGGGCGTTCAGCAGCAGCGTCGGGACGGCGATGCGCGGCAAATACGGCCGCGTGGTGGCGCGGGTCCAGTAGTCGTCAGTATCGCGGAAACCGTGCAGCGGCGCGGTCACGACGTTGTCGAAGGCGTGCAAGGTGCGGGCCGCGAGCATCGCGTCGCGGTCGAACAGGCCGGGATACTGATCGAGTTTCGCCAGCGCCTTGAACTTGAGCGTCTTGAGGAAACTGCGCGTGTAGACCATACCGAAACCCTGCGATATCGCGTGGCCGCCGGCGTGGACATCGAGCGGCGCGGAGATCGCGGCGGCGCCGTCGAGAATGGCGGCAGCGTCCTGCTCCTGTTCGCACAGCCAGCGCAGCAGCACGTTGCCACCCAGCGATACGCCAGCCGCGACAACCGGCCCGGCGTGTTGCGCCTTCAATCGACGCAAGACCCAGTCGACTTCGGCGCTATCAGCGAGATGGTAGAAGCGCGGCAAGAGGTTCATCGAACCACCGCAACTGCGGAAATGCGGCACGACGCCAAACCAGCCGCGCGCCTTGGCTTCGGCCATCAGGACGCGTGCGTAGTGGGAGTCGGAATTGCCTTCGAGACCGTGGAACAGGACAAAGAGCGGTGCGCTTGGATCTGGGGAGGGGGTTGCTTGTGCCGCTGTCGAGCCGTTCTCACCATCAGCGTCATAAGACACCCAGTCGAGATCGATGAAATCGCCATCCGGCGTTGTCCACCGTTCCCGCCGGTATTTCACCGCCGGCCGCTGCGCGAACAACGCCGGCACGATGGTCTGCGCATGGGCGGTGGGCAGCCATCGAGGCGCGCGATACAGCCATTCGGTCAGCGGCTCAAACAGCGGTTCACTCACAGCGTCGAGAGCGGCCGAAGCGGTCTGCTCAGGCGCAGAGCGGGAATCCCGCGCCGGAGCGACAGGAATGAGATGAGCGGAATCGCGTTTCATGGCGCGTCTTAAAACAGGATGCGAACGGATGCAGCTTGATCTGCCGTTCAATCTGGCAGAGCAATCGTCGAGCCGCGGTCGCCAGCTAGTCTGCCCAGCGTACCCGCAAAACCGATGTCAATGCAGCGGACCTTGTCCATGTCGCATTTTCGCCGCAACCTGGCCGGCTGCTTCGTCTGGCATCGCACTAGCGTGGATATGTGCAATGCGCCATTCCCCACGTTCGTGGACCATCACGTAGGTGCTGAAGACCATCGTGGGCGTGCTGCCCGGTTCGACCGGCTGATGCGCCTCGGCGATCGCGTAAACCACGGTGCCGAGACTGTCGTAGACGCGGATATCTAATGGCTCGACCGTGACCGGCCGGTTCTCCAGTTGCGCCGAAAGGCCCGCGCGAATACTGTCCAGGCCGCTCAGGTGCGAGCCGTCCGAACAGATGAAGGTGGCGAATTCCTCGTCGATCCAGAGCGCCATTACGCTGTCGATATTGCCCTCCGCGACAGCCTGGTAGTAGGCGTTGAGGGTATCGGCGGCGGCTTCGAAGAGGCGGGCAAAACGTGGCATGGCTAGTGGGTCTCTAACAGTCGATGCATGGCGCCCTATGTTTTCGGACAGTGAAGCGCCACGGTTCGGTCAAGTTTCAAAAGCATGCCCCCGCTTAGGGACATAGGCATGTCAGCGTCCGCCCATGACCGCAAACGCGCTGCGGATCGAGAGCCGGGAGGACGCGGGCACGGCGCCGTTGGTCCTGGGTTTGCTGACGCTGCTCTGACCAAGTCATGAAGCAGTCTTTGAAGCGGCCTTCGGTGGCCTTCGCAAGCTTGCGCAATAAGCCTGAGCGGTCTCTCGCCAAAGGCGCTTCCGCACACCCGGTCAATGACGCTGCATCATCAACATGCCGCGCAGATCACCGAAAACCTGTTCGGCGCCAAGCTCACGCAAACAGTTCAGATGGCCAAGCGGACACTCGCGGGCAAAACATGGACTGCATTCGAGGTGCAGCCATTGTACCTTTGCGAGATCGGACAGGGGCGGCGTGTGGCGAGGGTCGGTCGAGCCGAACACGGCCACCAGCGGGCGGCGCAGCGCGGCGGCCACATGCATCAGGCCGGAATCGTTGGTGACCACGGCGCTGGCACGCGAGATCAGCGCGCACGCTTCGCCAAGCGAGGTCTGCCCGCACAGGTTGCGCACGTTCGGCGCGCGATCGGCGATAGCCTGGGCAATCGGCGCGTCTTTCGGCGAGCCAAGCGCGACAATCCGCGCATACGGAAACGACTGCGCGATGAACTGTGCGAGCGTCGCGAAATGCTCAGGCGGCCAGCGTTTCGCCGGACCGTATTCCGCGCCCGGACAAAACACGACGAGCGGCGCGCGCGTATCGAGATTGAAGCGGGCGGAGACGCGCGCCGCTTCGTTCAGGTCGGTATCGAGCCGGGGCACGGGCATGGGAACCGTGGCGTTTTCCTGCAGCCACGGCAGCTTCGCGCCCGGCGCGTAGGCGAGAGCGGCGTACTGGCCGACCATCGGCGGGCGCTGGCCCTTCGCCGGATTCGCATGCCGCACGTTGAGCAGGCCATAGCGGCTTTCGCCCGTATAGCCGACCCGCAGGTTGACACCCGCCATCCACGGAATCAGCGCCGACTTCAGCGAATTCGGCAGCACGTACGCGGCGTCGTAACCCACGTCGCGCAGATCGCTCGCGAGTTGCCAGCGGCGCAGCATTTGCAGCTTGCCGTGGGCGAGATCGGTGGCGTAGACGTCGTGGATCTCGGGCATGCGTTCCAGCACGGGCGCAACCCACGCGGGCGCGACAGCATCGATGACAATGCGCGGATGCAGCTTCTTCAGCAGCGAAAACAGCGGCTGCGCCATCAATGCGTCACCGATCCAGTTCGGTGCGATAACCAACGCGCGACGCATCTATGTAAGTTCCAGTCTCAAAAATAACGCAGCTCACGCCGTGTGGGCGGGCTGGTCGGGGTATTGGGGGTGGTGGCGCCCGACACCCAGCGGGTCCGGCGTCGAGGCGCGACGCGTTGTGCTTTCAACTCATCGAGTGCAGCCGGCGCGTGCTGTTTTACAGCATCAGCATCGGCAGTGTCGTCGGCTGCATGCAGCACAGCGTCGCTGGTGGCCGCGCGGAAAGCGGGCGGCGTTGTTCAAACCGCCATGCCGCTTTCCCGCGAAGACAAAAATTCAATGACCCTTGATCGTTTCGCCGTCTTTCAGCTTGTAGCGCGTGCCGCAATACGGGCAACGCGCTTCGCCGTGCGAGATATCCAGGAAAACGCGCGGATGCGTGCTCCAGCGCGGCATGTTGGGGTTCGGGCAGAACGCCGGCACATCTTTCGCCGACAACTGGACCAGCGGCATTTCCTTCAGTTCGCTCATGAGGAATCTCAGTTCGTTCTAGTCTGGGGACGCGGTGAGCCTGTTTTTCTATCCGAAAACCGGACTCACCGCCGCACGTCATGCGTCGGGTTACGCGTCTAAATCACTTAACCTGGGCGAGCCAACCGGCGTACTTCTCGTTCTTGCCGCTCACGATATCGAAGAATGCGCTTTGCAGCTTCTCCGTGATCGGGCCGCGCTTGCCTTCGCCGATAGTGCGATTGTCCAGCTCGCGGATCGGCGTGACTTCGGCGGCCGTGCCGGTGAAGAACGCTTCGTCGCAGGTGTAGACCTCGTCGCGGGTGATGCGCTTTTCGATCACCGGAATGCCGAAGTCGCGCGCGAGCGTGATAACCGTGTCGCGCGTGATGCCGTCCAGGCACGACGCCAAATCCGGCGTGTACAGCTTGCCGTTGTTCACCAGGAAGAAGTTCTCGCCAGAACCTTCGGACACGTAGCCGTCGACGTCGAGCAGTAGCGCTTCGTCGTAACCGTCGGTGACGGCTTCCTGGTTTGCCAGGATCGAATTCACGTACCAGCCGGACGCCTTGGCGCGGACCATCGCGACGTTCACGTGATGGCGGGTGAACGACGAGGTCTTCACGCGGATGCCCTTGGCCAGGCCGTCGTCGCCGAGATAGGCGCCCCACGGCCACGCGGCGATCGCGACGTGAATGGTGTTCCCTTTCGCCGATACCCCCAGTTTCTCAGATCCCACCCAGATAATCGGCCGGATGTAGCAGGATTCCAGCTGGTTCACCGCTACCACTTCGAGCTGCGCGGCTTCGAGCGTAGCGTGGTCGAACGGCACTTCCATCTGGAAGATCTTGGCGGAGTTGAGCAGACGCTTGGTGTGGTCTTTCAGGCGAAAGATCGACGTGCCGTTGCCGGTCTTGTAGGCGCGCACGCCTTCAAAAACGCCCATGCCGTAATGCAGCGTGTGGGTGAGCACGTGGATGTTGGCGTCGCGCCAGTCGATCAGCTTGCCATCCATCCAGATCTTGCCGTCGCGGTCGGCCATTGACATACGATTCTCCTGGCGAGTTGTGTGCACATGATGAGTGGGTCGCCCGTTTTCGCACGCTTATTCACCTGCTTAACCGGCGTGGCGATCAGTACGTACGCGCCTTATGCGCTTCGTTCCGAGCCGTGGCGTCCGTCCTGAAACAGAGCGCGGCGCCCAGGATTTCAGCGCAAAACCGGCGCAAACGGCCGGGCGACCAAAGACCGTCATTTTAGCGTCTTTTCGGTTAAAAAATGGGCGCAGTCGGCCATTTGGCGCCTTTCACGACGCTATAATTCGCCTTTCGCCGTCACGCGATGTGCTCAGGGTGCAGTCAAAGTTGCGGTTCGACAGCAAGCCGTGAGGGACGTCCGAAAGTCCGCCGTCCAGATGGGTTGGCTTGATTCAAGGCTCGGCTCGCGGTTTTTCAGTCGTTTTAGCCCACGATTCAGGCCCGATCCGCGGCGGGATTCATCGGATAGTCCGCGTTCTTCGGTTTCACCGCCCAACCGCACGGCACACCGCGACTCGCACCAATCCCCATGTTCGACCGGCTGTCAGACCTCAACCGACGCGCGTTTCTCGATGGCGTCAAAACCCTCTCTCCGGCGGTTCCGGCCACCTTCTCATGGGGGCTTGTCACCGGCATCGCGATGGCCAAGTCCGTGCTGACCGTGCCGCAGGCGCTCGGCATGTCGCTCGCGGTCTACGCGGGGTCGTCGCAACTGGCCGTCCTGCCGTTGTTCGCCGCCAAGCTGCCGCTCTGGACCATCCTGCTGACCGCCGCCATGGTCAACCTGCGTTTCGTCATTTTCAGCGCGGGGCTCGCGCCGCATTTCGCCTATTTGCCGCTGCACCGGCGGCTGGTGCTCGGCTATTTCAACGGCGACATCATTTATCTGATGTTCCAGAAGCGCAATTTCCCGACCGGCTATCAGCCTGGCAAGGAGGCGTTTTTCTGGGGCATGGCGGCGGCGAGCTGGTCCTCGTGGCAAGTTTCATCGATAGTGGGAATCCTGCTCGCCAGCCTTTTCCCCGATAACTGGGGCCTCGAGCTCGCCGGCACGCTTGCGCTGATTCCGCTGATCGTCTCGGCCATCGCTACGCGCTCCACGCTCGCGGCTGTCGGGGTGGCGAGCGTGATAGCGCTGCTTACGCTGGACCTGCCATATCGGCTTTCGCTACCGCTGGCGGTGGCTGCGGCGCTGCTCGCCGGAACCTTCGCCGATATCATGGCCGAGAAGATGGGCGCAGGACGCAAGACCACGGGCGCAAAAAGCCCGGCCCCGCGTCTCACCGAAACCGAGCCGCTGAATCCCCCGTTCGATATCAAACAACCCGATCTCGACAAAGCCGCCACCAGCACTAAAAACACCGGGAGTGCCCGATGAGCGCCACGCAAGTTTGGCTCGCGATAGCCGGCATGGCGCTGATCACCAGCATCACGCGCGCGCTGTTCCTGATGGGCGGCGAGCGCATGATCCTGCCCGAGCGCGTACAGCGCGCGCTGCGCTACGCACCGGCTGCGGCGCTGGTCGCGGTCGTCGTGCCCGACCTGCTCACCACGCCGAACGGACTGTCGATCGCCTTCTCGAATCACGCGTTGTACGCGTCGCTATGTGGTCTCGCCTGGTTCTTGTGGCGCCGGGGAATGCTCGGGACGATCGTCGTCGGCATGATTGCTTTTACGGCCTTGCGGCTGTTCGCCTGACGCGCGCTTTGTTGCGGCGCGTCATGAAAAGACGCACAAAGTCACGTATCCCGAATCTTCGGGATTTGCGTTTCCTGCGTTGGACGGGCATGGGTATCGGTTAAAATGGCGCTCTCGCTGTCGTATCGAATGAGGTCGAACGTGTATCCGGCAGTCACCGCACAACAGCTTCACTCGCTCCATTCTCCGCTGCAACGCCTCGTCGTTCCGGCGCTCATGTCGTCGCCGAAAGTAGCGGCGCGCCTCGTTTCATCGTCCTCGAATCGTTCAAATAGTTTGCGCAGCGCCGGTCGCCGTGCAACGTGGGGCCGTGCAGCGTGGTTCTCGCGCCGGCACCTCGCCGAAGCCGCCTTGACACCATCAATTTCCCCGTAGCGACCCTTGTGAGCCCACTGGCGTAAGTCCCGCGCTCGCAGTTTCCGTCCGCCCGAACCGCTTTCCAATCACCCGCTCACACGCTGACTCCCATGACGAAAGTACTGCGTTTCACCGATCTGATCGCCGAAGGCAAAGTGTCCGGCAAACGTGTTTTCATCCGTGCCGATCTCAACGTCCCGCAGGACGACCAGGGCAACATCACCGAAGACACGCGCGTGCGCGCCTCGGTGCCGGCCATTCAAAAAGCGCTGGCAGCGGGCGCGGCCGTGATGGTTACGTCCCACCTCGGCCGCCCGACGGAAGGGCAGTTCAAACCGGAAGATTCGCTCGCGCCGGTGGCCAAGCGCCTCGGCGAATTGCTCGGCCGCGATGTGCCGCTGATCGCCGACTGGGTCGATGGTGTTCAGGTGCAGCCGGGCCAGGTCGTGTTGCTCGAAAACTGCCGCTGCAACAAGGGTGAGAAGAAGAACGACGACGCGCTGTCACAGAAGCTCGCCAAACTCTGCGATATCTACGTGAACGACGCGTTCGGCACGGCGCATCGCGCAGAAGCGACCACGCACGGCATCGCAAAATACGCGCCCGTGGCGTGCGCCGGCCCGCTGCTCGCCGCCGAACTCGANGCGCTCGGCAAGGCGCTCGGTGAGCCGAAACGCCCGCTGGTGGCGATCGTCGCGGGATCGAAGGTATCGACGAAACTTACCATCCTCAAGTCGCTGGCGGAGAAAGTGGATCAACTGATCGTTGGCGGCGGGATTGCCAATACGTTCATGCTCGCGTCGGGGTTGAAGATCGGCAAGTCGCTGGCGGAAAAGGATCTAGTCGATGAAGCCAAGGCCATCATCAGCGAAGCGCGCGCGCGTGGGGCATCGGTGCCCATTCCGAGCGACGTCGTGACCGCGAAGGAATTCGCCGCGACCGCCAAGGCGGAAACGAAAGCCGTCGATCAGGTGCAGGATGATGACCTGATACTCGATATCGGTCCGGACACCGCCAAGGCGCTGGCCGCGCAGTTGGAAAAGGCAGGCACGATCGTGTGGAACGGGCCGGTCGGCGTGTTCGAATTCGATCAGTTCGGCAACGGCACGAAGACGCTGGCGGATGCCATCGCGAACTCGTCGGCGTTTTCGATTGCAGGTGGTGGCGACACGCTCGCGGCCATCCAGAAGTACGGCATCCACGACAAGATCAGCTATATATCGACTGGCGGCGGCGCGTTCCTGGAGTTTCTGGAAGGCAAGACGCTGCCGGCGGTGGAAGTGCTTGAGTCGCGGGCCTGAGCCGATGAAACGCGCCACGTCGAAGAGCCATCGTCCCGAGTCTGTAGTTGCCACTGATAAAAAAGAGTTGGTTGCTGATGCAGGTTTGTCGGTGGCCGCGGAGATTGGATCGAGGGTGGAGGTGGGCGTAAAGCCCGGCCCCGCTCGCGCTTCCGGCAAATCGAAGCGGTCCGCCGCAGCGCCTGCCCGGCGTGGTTTGGATTTAAAGCAGGAAATAAAGCAGCAAATAACGAAGGAAGCGGCGGTCATGATTGGTGGCGCGAATGCGTCGCTGATTCCGGGCGCCCATCAGAGGTCGAATACTGATCAAAAAGCGACGCTGGCTCGAGCCGGCGCGCGTTCGCAGGCGGAGACAATTTCATCCCCGTCGGCACACCGTACTCGCAGCGCTGTTTCAGGCGATACCACCCAGACGAGGAGTTCCATGCATCGCGCTACAAAGATTGTCGCCACTATCGGCCCCGCTTCCAGTTCCCCGGAGATCCTGCTGCAGATGATGCAGGCAGGTCTCGACGTGGTCCGCTTCAACTTCTCGCACGGCACTGCCGACGATCATCGCCAGCGTGCGCAATACGTTCGCGACGCTGCCAAACAATGCGGCCGCGAAGTCGCGCTGATGGCCGACCTGCAAGGCCCGAAGATTCGTGTGGGCAAGTTCGAGAACGGCAAGGTCACGCTGATCGCGGGCAACCCGTTCATTCTCGACGCCCGCTGTGAACTAGGTAACGACGAACGCGTCGGCCTGGACTACCCCGATCTGCCGCGCGATCTGCGCGCGGGCGACGTGCTGCTGCTCAACGACGGCCTGATCGTGCTCGACGTCGCGCGCGTGATCGGCGAAGAGATTCACACCACGGTGAAAGTGGGCGGCGATCTCTCGAACAACAAGGGTATCAACCGTCAGGGCGGAGGTCTCACGGCGCCGGCGCTGACCGAGAAAGACATGGAGGACATCAAGACGGCGATGTCTCTTGGTGCGGACTTTGTCGCGGTATCGTTTCCGAAGAACGCCACCGACATGGAAATGGCGCGGCAACTGGCGAACATCGCGGGCGCGCCGTATGGCATCAAGCCGAAGATGATCGCGAAGATCGAGCGTGCGGAAGCTATTCCCGCGCTGCAAGGCATCCTCGATGCCTCCGACGGCATCATGGTCGCGCGTGGCGATCTCGCGGTGGAAGTGGGCAATGCGGCTGTGCCGGCGTTGCAGAAACGCATGATTCGCATGGCGCGCGAGTCGAACAAGTTCGTGATCACGGCCACGCAGATGATGGAGTCGATGATCCACGCGCCCGTGCCGACCCGTGCTGAAGTGTCGGACGTGGCGAATGCCGTGCTTGACGGAACGGATGCGGTGATGTTGTCGGCGGAAACGGCGGCTGGTAAATATCCGGTGACGACCATCGAGACGATGGCGGCGATTTGCCTGGAAGCCGAGAAGTCGGAGCAGAGCGAACTGGATAAGGATTTCCTCGATCGCACGTTCACGCGGATCGATCAGTCCATTGCGATGGGTGCGTTGTTCACGGCTTATCACCTGGGCGCGAAGGCGATTGTTGCGTTGACGGAGTCGGGCGCGACTGCGCTGTGGATGTCGCGGCATTGGTCGCATGTGCCCATTTTTGCGCTGACGCCGCGGGTGGGTAGTGAGCGGACGATGGCGCTTTATCGGAATGTGACTTCGTTGCACGTGGATACGAATAGCGATCGTGATGTCGCGCTTCAGCAGGCGCTGGAGGTGGTGGTATCGAAGGGTTATGCGGCGCGCGGCGATATGGTCGTGTTGACTGTCGGGGAGCCGATGGGGCAGGCCGGCGGTACTAACGCCATGAAGATCGTGCGGGTAGGAGATCCGTTCTAGGTTCGTTCGCACTCGGGGGGTGGGTTTCGTCTGGGTCTGCCGGTGCGGGTGGTCGGGGTCAATGCCGGGTTGCTGCTGCTTGGGTCTGCAGTCGTTATGTGTTAGCTGTTTTCTTTATCACTGTTAGCCACTGTGCGTGGCGGCACGTCATTTCTTTGTCCAAAGCGACAAAGAAACGAAGCAAAGAAAGCGCTTTCCAACCATCGGCGAGTTAGTGTCCCTAGCGTGCAGGCCCGGCGTTTTTGGCACCTGATAGCACGGTGCTCGCAAGACTGGAGGATGTTTGAACCCCTCCTTCTCGCGAATCCTGACACGAACACGCTTCGCCCCCAACGCTCTCGGGCAAGAACCCCGGCCCAAGGACCTGCACGGCCCCACGTGTTCGTTGGGTCGTTTCTTGCCCGGCTTGTTGCTTTGTTTGTTGCCGGTGGGATGGTGGGCGGGTAACTGGCTGGTTGTTGGTTTTGCTGAGTGGACGGCGAGGTTATTTTGGTGGGCGGTTTTTCGCGGATAGCGCGGGGTGTCCTTTGGGCAGATTCAGTCACTGGTGGCGAAGCGTGTGGGTATCTGTGTTCGGAGAGGTCGGGCTTCAAACATCCGTGAGTCTGGCGAGCACCGTGCTATCAGGTGGCCAAAAACGCCGAGCCTGCACGCTAGGGACACTAACTTGCCGATTGTTTGAAAGCGCTTTCTTTGCTTCGTTTCTTTGTCGCTTTGGACAAAGAAATGACGTGCC
>JGI12635J15846_10000596_pt1 | contig 31317 bp, 29 predicted proteins | sample BlaSpr_A8_OM2_M2_FD_15846 | JGI IMG/M metagenome (IMG submission 15846)
CCTAGCCAAGATCAGACCGGCTGTGGATGAAACGCAGTACGCTGGTGACAGAAGCAGTAAGAACAATGAATTTGTCGATGCGGTAGCGAAAACCAATGTTCGACGCACGATCGACGCAATACGAAATGGCAGTAACGTGCTGGCCCCGATGGAAAAGGATGGGAAAGTAAAAATTGTTGGAGCGATGTACCACTTGAACGGCGGGGTTGTCGAATTCCTTGTCTGAAAATGAACGTGGTGCAGGCAATCCAGGCCGTTCGATACGTGGAATTGCCGGATGCCACATGCTACTGCGCACGGTTTTGTCGCGGCAAGGAACTCTGATGTATGGAAATATCGTTGTCCTCACGGCACCCCAAGTTGCCGCGTGAGACATTCTGTATGCGTCTGGCAATGCGCGGCCGGACATTTGGCGAGCAGTTTCCGCTTTAAATAGCGCGAAGTCTGTCCGAACGAACGGGGCCACCTCTCACCCGCGCTCTGAACCGATACGCCGCGACCGGCAACGAAGCAGTTTGTTCGGCGATCGGCGCATGCGCGCAGAAGCATCATTGGAGAGAGCTGGGCCACGACGCGGCTGGAGGCTGAAAGGAAAGCGTAACGCGCGACCGCGCGATATGCCTCGACCCATAGCCGGCATGACAACGACGTGCGTGAGCGCGGCGCTGACCGAGCGAAGAAGGACGATCAAGTCTAGTATCGCGTTAACGCATTCAGCTAGGCCTCGGCACATGAAAACGCTATTCCTGATCCTCGTCTGCTCAACGCTGCTCACATGCGGCGGCGTGGCGTATGCGCAGGTTAACCAATCGGATCCGCAGGCGCTGATCGAGACAGCAACGCAGCAGGTGCTAGACGAGGTGCACATCCGGGCGGTCGAGCCGAGCGATATCCCTCGTATCATGGGCATCGTGAATAAAAGCATCCTTCCCTACACCGATCTTCGTCGCACGACGCAGCTCGCGATGGGCCGGCACTGGAAGACGGCGACGCCTGCGCAGCAGGAGCAGGTCACCGAACAGTTCAAGATGCTACTGATTCACACGTATTCAGGCGCCATTGCGCTACTTCGCCCCGATCAACGGATTGAGTACCCTCCGTCGCGCATCTCACCGACCGACACCGACGTCGTAGTGCGCACAATCGCGATGAGCAACGGCCAGCCGATGGAGATCGACTACCGGTTGTACAAAACGCCAGGCGGTTGGCGCCTATATGACCTGAACGTGCTCGGTGCCTGGCTGGTCCAGACATACCGGCAACAGTTCAATGACAAGATCCAGCAGGCCGGCGTGGAAGGACTGATCCAGTTCCTCGCTGAGCGCAACCAGCAGCTTGCGTCGGGACGACCGTAACCGGCGGGCGAGCCAGCTTCATTTCGAAGCGCAGTGGCGCCTCGGGCGCCGAGAATCTGACCTTCGCTAGCCGGCCCTGCGCCACCTATCGGGACCGGCGACCGATCCTCTGTGCCGCCTGCGTCATCGCGGTGCACCATTTCACCTTCAATTATCTCCAGCTTGCCGGATTGGACGCCTACTGCTTCACCGAGCCCGCGTGGTCGACCGTGCTGTTACACGCGGCCTACGTAGTCGTCCAGGCCGGGTTGCTGATTTTCATCGCGCGGCATATGAAAGCCGATGCACAAACGGGCCGGGAACTCGCCGTTCTTGGCGAAAATCTTTCACGGCAAGAGGGTCAATTCGACCTGCGCCTTCCGCCCATGAAGCTTGAGGGGACCAGCAGCCGCACCTTCAAGGACACACTCAACGCCATCCACGATGCGATGCGGGAAATCACCACGACGATCGACCAGATGGCTGCTTCATCGGACAACATCGCTGCAGAAAACCACATCTTGTCGCAGGAATTCGCCACACAAGCCGAAACACTCAACGCGACCAACACCACGATGGAGGAGATCGCGCAACGGGTCAGGCAGAGCGCGGCCCATGCGGCATCGGCAAACAGCCTCGCGCGGCAGACGTCAACCGCGGCACAGCAAAGCGAACAAGTCGTCAGCGAGGTGGTCGACAAGATGAACGAGATCGATCAGGCCGTGCATCGGATGGGCGACATGATCGCGATGATCGAGAGCATCGCGTTTCAGTCTAATCTCCTCGCGCTCAACGCGTCGGTCGAGGCAGCCCGTGTGGGTAGCCACGGACGAGGTTTCTCGGTGGTGGCCGAGGAGGTCCGTACGCTCGCCCATCGGAGCGCGAGCGCCGCGCGCGAAATCAAAGACCTGATCGGCGATTCGTTGCAGCGCGTCGAAACTGGCTCGACGCTCGCGACACGCGCCGGTGCGGCCATGCGGCACGTTGTCGGCCATGTGGACGACGTCGCCAGGTTGATCGAGCATATCAGCACGTCAAGTGATGCCCAGAGCCACGATGTCGATCGGTTCAGTCAGGGCATGGGCAAGATGGACGCGATGCTGGAGCGCGATGTTCGGCACGTGAAGGGCGTCGCTTCGGCGTCGGCAAGCCTGCGCGAGAAAGCGCGGACATTGCGCGAGGCGATGTCGATTTTCCTCGTCGAGCATGACATGAACTAAGTCGAACGCGAGTCAGCGGAGCCACTTAAGGAACACCTGCCAAAACGCGGGGCCGACTTTCGACGTGGACTAAACGTTGATGTATTCGTCCGTGGACAGCATCGTTGCATAGGCGAAGCCAAGCGCTGCCATGAAGGCCGCATGCACGTATGCGGCAGGAACTTTAACGCCATTGAATTCCATGTCGAGCGTAGCAACGGCATCATGTATAACCGTCGCCTTATAGCCAAAGTCGACAGATGCCCGGGTGATGGCGTCGACACACATGTGGCTCATTGCTCCAGCGATAACCACTTCTTCGATGCCGTTGGTGTCCAGAATATTCTTGAGATCGGTGTCACGAAAGGAATTGATTTGATGTTTCAAGACGACGTGTTCTCCTTCTTTATTGATCACTTGCGGAGCGATCGCGGCACCTTCGGAACCGGGAACGAAAAACGGTGCGTCGATGTTCGAGGACTCATGGCGAATGTGCACGACGAGATGCCCGGCAGCACGTGCTGACTGAAGAAGGCGCGCCGCGTTGGCGGCAGCGGCCTCGACGCCCGTCAATGTCCATTTCCCACCTGGGAAGTAATCGTTTTGAAGGTCTACGATGATGAGTGCACGCTTGGTCATGTCTATCTCCTGGCATTTACGAGAAAAGCGATCGTTCTGTGAGACTCAAGAGTAAGCTTGCGCGGTTGTTTCGCGAATTGGCAGGACTGACAAAAAACGAGGTAAAACTGACAATGGCAAAGAAGATCGCCCCCGTGGAAATAGCATTGCTGATATATCCGGGGTGCCAGCTCGCTGCCGTTCATGGGCTAACAGACCTATTCCACGTTGCTGAGCGTTTATTTCAGCGGTCAAATCAGCGGTCAAAAAGTGCTGAGCACCTGATGCTTAGGGTAAGCCACATTCAGTTTGACGCTGGCAGCTCTTCCCCGCCATGGGCAGATGGCGCACCTGATTTCGTGATTGTTCCGCCCTCGCTCGAGACGCTGCCCGTCGGCGATGCTTTCGCTCCGATCGTGAAATGGTTGAACGACTGTCATGCGAGAGGCGCAGTGCTGGCGTCCGTTTGTGTCGGGACATTTCTTCTGGCTCAGACCGGACTGCTCGCGAGACGCTCGGCGACAACGCATTGGTCGCAGGCGCAGTTTCTCGCTGAGAGCTTTCCCGAAATTCACGTGGATGGTGACAAACTCCTGATTGACGATGGTGACATTCTTACCGCGGGAGGCGTGATGGCATGGACCGATTTGGGGCTCAGGATAGTCGACCGTCTGCTCGGTTCTGCAGCGATGGTGGAGACTGCCCGTTTTCTTTTGGTCGATCCCCCGGGACGAGAGCAACGCTACTACAGTGCCTTTTCTCCGAAGCTCAATCACGGCGACAAAACGATTCTTGAAGTGCAGCACTGGTTACAGCAGGACGGTGGCCACCATCCCACAATCGCTTTGATGGCTCAGCGCGCCGGGTTAGAGGAAAGGACATTTCTTCGTCGATTTCAGAAGGCGACCGGTCTTCGCCCGACAGAGTATTGCCAGCATCTTCGGGTCGGCAAAGCACGTGAGATGCTCGAAACGAGCCAGCAGTCGTTCGACCAAGTCGCTTGGAACGTCGGTTACGAGGATGTCGGATCATTCCGCAAAGTCTTCGTAAGGCTTACCGGACTATCTCCAGGGGATTACAGAAGGCGCTTTCGAACGCAAAGCTAAGGTGCCTCGCTGATTCTGAATCGGCGAGCAACGCAAGCTTTCGACAGATCCAGCAAAAAATAAATTTGACAACCAACGTTGTATCTACAACAATGAATGCATCAACGCACCTGCTTGATTATGACTACACGTAGCGCCATCCGCGAAATCATCAACAACTGTCTGGCCATGCGCGTTCGTATCGTCGCACGGTCGGTTTCGGCCATCTACGAACAAGCTATGGCAAACCATGATGTGACGATTGCCCAGGTGAATATGCTTACCGCATTGGGCGAACTTGGTCCTTGCGCACCGGGCAAGATCGGGGAGGTCCTCCAACTCGAACGATCTACGGTTTCCCGCAATCTGGATTTATTGATACAGAAGGGATTGGTCGAGGCAGTGTCTTCAGACGCAAAGGGAATTCGTGAAGTCGCTCTTACAGCAGCGGGCAACGGGAAAATTGAAGCGGTGCTGCCGGATTGGCGTGCCGCACAGCAACAAGCCGGCAAGTTGCTTGGATCGGATGGAGTTGGGGCAGTCCACAAAGCAGCGGCGTCCATCTGGAGTTCGCCGCTCTGATGGGTCGCCTGCCCGTGATTGACGCCGTCGGTTCGATGGCATTTTTTTTAGGAGTTATGTTGTATATACATCAAATGCTGGTCCTTCATGTTTGCCCTTGGACACCGGGCTGCCGCAGAAGCGAGTAAGCCCTTATCCAGGAATGTTGAATGATTCAACTTTTAAACGCTAAGGGAGTGTCATGGCTATCGTAAAAGCCGCTGCAGTACAACTTAGCCCGGTGCTTTACACCGCTTGGNGATTACCGAGACGGTTGGCGACGGCGGCGCTGGCGGTCACGTTGGCGCTTTTCGTACCCGCCCTCGCATTCGGACAGGCTGCACCGGAGCCCGCACAAAAATCCGCCTCACTGGGATTACCCGACGTTCCCACGACCAGGATACTCGCGATCGGCCGGTTGACGTCCAGGTCGACACCCGGCGCCATGAGGGAGGTGCTTCCTCAGGAAGTTCGCGACACCGTCAAGCTTTACCTCGAGGGAAAGATTGAACAGTGGTATGTCCGCAAGGACGAGGCCAGCGTCGTCTTTATCCTCAATATCACCGATGTGAACGAGGCGCGCAGAACACTTGCGCAGTTGCCACTCGGAAGGGCGAATCTGATGGAATTCGACCTCATTCCACTGGGCCCGCTATCACCGCTGGCAGCTTTGGGCGGTTCATCAAATCGATAGTAAATAGCATGGCTTCCTAAGCGATAAACCAGCACGGACGAAGAGTTCTGGAACGATAGCCATTCCATATAAGTAGGATTACGAAATTTATTTTCTTTATATCTGGAGAAAGAGATGAGTAGTGAACTGTATTTGGTAACAGGCGCGACAGGTGCCACCGGTCGGAGTGCCATCAACCACCTGCTGTCAAGGGGAGCTGAGGTTCGAGCCTTCGTGCATAACGACGACGACCGTGCCGCGGCATTGCGTGCCAACGGAGTGGAGGTTGTCTTCGGCGATCTCCTCGACAACGACGCCGTTCAAAAAGCCGTGCAAGGGGTGACCGACGCCTACTTCGTGTATCCCGTCACGCAGCCGCAACTCGTCGATGCCAGCGCGTATTTCGCGCACGCCGCGATAGCCGCAGGGGTTCGATCCATCGTCAATATGTCGCAGATTTCTGCAAAGGTTGATGCCGTGAGTCATGCCGCGCGTTCGCATTGGTATGGAGAGCGCGTATTCGACTGGGCCGGCGTTCCGGTTACGCATCTGCGTCCGACCTTTTTCATGGAATGGCTGACGTATGGGTTTCAACTGCCGCTCATCGCTAACCACGATCTCATCAAGGTTCCGGCGGGAGACGGGCGCCACGCGCCCATCTCAGCGGAAGACCAGGGTCGCGTCATCGCCAATATCCTACTGGACCCGGTGCCACACGCGGGCAAGACCTACCCACTCTACGGGGCAGTGGAAATGAATCACGAAGAGCTCGCGAGCGCCGTTGGCGAGGCACTGGGCCGAAAGATCCGCTACGAACCGGAAAGCTTCGACGAATTTGGCGCCCGTCTGAGTGCGATCGGAATGCCGAAGCATTTCATCCAACATATCGTCGCGGTTTACCACAACTACCAGAATGGAGATTTCGCCGGCACCAACGATGTAGTTGACGCTTTGACGGGCAGAAAACCCATGACAGTCGGCGAATACGTGAAAACCAACATCAAGCTCTTTCAGCCGAAAGAACGGTAGGCCAACCGCAGGAACTGTGTGGTAGTTTTTCACTGAGCTGGCACAGATTTCACTTTGTCTGGCACCCGCCACGTGCCCGTATCAGCGCAGCGGCCGATGTGGTTGATCTCTGCTCCACCGCGACCTTTGCGATCCCGGGCAGCGCCTCTTCGGCTAGCTGCGTCAGCGTGCGCCCCGGCGGCATTTCGACGAGCACCTGGGCACCCAATTCACCCAGCACGATAGTCGAGTCGTGCCAGCGAACGGGATATCGCAGGTTGGTTGCGAGGTCGGCGCGAATGGCATCGGCTTGACGCAGGGGCCGCGCGCCGCGATTGCTTATATATGGAATCGATGGGGCACGAAACGCGATCTTGCTTGCTGCTTCCGTGAGTTCACGAGCGGCATCGTCGAGAAGCACGCAATGGGACGGTACGCTCACCGCAAGCCGCTCGGCCTTGCGCGCGCCGGCTCCCAGCGCGCGTTCGCGCAGGCAGTCGAGATCCGCGTCGGCACCTGCCACCACGATCTGTCGCGGTGCATTCAAGTTGGCGATGTAAGCAGCCTGCGTATGAGCGTTCGCGATCACCGTGTCTAGCTCACGCTCGCTAAGACCGGACACCGCGAGCATTCCGTAACCCTGCGGATAAGCGCGCTCCATCAATTGCGCGCGCAGGTGCAAAAGCTTTAAAGCGTCATCGAAAGAAATGGCATCGCACGCGACCGCCGCACCAAAAGCCCCCACCGATAAACCCGCCACCGCGTCCGGCACGATGCCTTCATCGTGCAATGCCCGCACCGTCGCTACACTCGCGACCAGCAAGCTGATCTGCACAGCGACGGTCGAATTTAATGCATCGGCATGATCGAGATCGAGCACGTCCATATGCAGCACGTCGGACGCTTCTTCGATGGTTTCAGCAATCCGCGCGTGCGGCGTGGCACCGCCGAGCGTGTGCAAAAAGCCCGCGAATTGCGAGCCTTGACCGGGGAAGAGGAACGCGATCATGCAGCGCAACTCGTCTGCCAGGGATCGGCGACGAGCTTCGGGCCATCGGCGCAACGCAGCATCACGCGCGCGCCAGCGTGCGCGAATTCGGCTAGCGAGAACGCCGCGTCGCGTGTCTGGATTTGTATATCGATGCGCGTGCCGTGGTCGAGCGCCGCTTGGGAGAGTGCATCGAATAAGGTCTTCGCTGTGGTGCGGTCCAGTCGCTCAGACACACGCATCAGCAGATCGAGATCGCTCGTTTGCGTGACCGTTGGACAGCCGCTCGCCAGTTCGAAGCCGACGCTGCCGGTCGGTCCCCAAACGTAGCCGGTTGCATCGCAGAGGGGGGAGATCGCTTCGAGCAATGTGAATGCGGGCAACGTTGAGCGGCTTGCCAACGCTTGCACGTCCCTAAGCGTTTCCGGCCTCAGCACCAGTTCAACATAACGCGGGTCAAGCCAGGAGCCATAGCGTTCGCTGCGTATCTCGCCCCGAACGCCAACTGCGATCAAGCCGTTCAACGACACCGCCCGTCGAACCACCACGAACGGCGCGCGTTTCAATGACGCTGCGACCCACGCCGGAGCGTCCGAAAAATCAGGCGTACCCGGCGCGAGCCGCAGCAGGTCGTGTGGACTCACGACGCGTCCCATTGCTCCGCCATGCGCTTGCGGACTTCTATCGACGCCGCGCGAATCCGCTTCGCATCCACCGATTTCAATCGCGACGACAGATCGCGCGGTCCCTGCCGCGCATCGTCGATAGCAGCGATCAACGAGGCCCGCACGCGTCCGATATCTTCTTGTCCAGGCGCATCGGCATCAATGCCGGCGATAAGCTCATGCAGCAGCCCAAGCTTCGCGTAAGCGCTCATCTTGTACGACATAGGCAGCACGCGGTCGCCGAGTTCATCGAGTCCTTCCACACTGCGCCGCGTGACACGGGCGGCCGCTTCCTTGCCCATCGCGTGCACGCTGATGCCGTCCGCGTCCAGCGCGATGATCCGGTTCGCCTGATAACCATGCGCGAGAAACGCGCCAGACATCGCCGGGCCAACGATCAGCGCGATCACAGGATGTCCGGCAAGCCGTGCGCTCGCGTAGGCATCGACGGCAGCCGCGCACGCGAGATGGACGCCCAGCAGTTCTTCACGACGCCCATAAGCCTGGCTCTTCACATCGACGATAGCCACGATCGGACGCTTGACAGAAGTCTCGCGGTCCGCGTCTATCGCGTTGCGAACGGCGCGCGCAAGCAGCCAGCCTTGTTCGAGGCCGACCACGTTATCGGTTGCGCGCGGAAAGCGGTTATGCGGATCGGGAACGACGGTGATGAAACGCGCGATCGTGTCTCCGAGCGGTGCGTCGGCACTGCGGATCGGACCTTCGTAGCCCGAAGCCGAGCCTTTGCCCGACCTCAACGCGTCGAACCAGATTTGCCCACGTGATGCTTCCATCAAACATCTCCTTGCCAAAGCGTCCGCAACACAGCGGGATCGATCGCCGATGGATCGACGCGCGCAAGCCGTTCAAGTTGCGCATCGACCTGTTCTGTCCGATGGCTCGCAGGCACACCGCGTTCGAACGCGCTGAGCACGGCGTCGCGGACCTGATTCGTATCGTCTTCCACGAGGGTATCGGCAAGACCCACGGCTGTACGTTGCTCGCCGCCGATCATCGACCAGATAAGCCGACGGTCGCGTGAATCGAGCTCTTCCACGCCCGCTTCCTGTTCGATCACTTCAGGTCCGTTCATCCCCAGCCGCGCCTGCCGTGTCATCACCAGCCGGCTGCATAACGCCGCCGCGAGGGACATTCCGCCGAAGCAGCCGACCATGCCGCCGATCACACCGACGACCGGCACGTATCGACGCAACGCAACGATCGCCGCCTGAATCTCCGCGATCACCGCGAGCCCGAGATTCGCTTCCTGTAGCCGAACGCCGCCGGTTTCGAACAGGATCACCGGCCGTATCTTGCGGCCCGCTTCAAACTCGCGCACAGCCAGTTCGAGCGCGGCCGCGATCTTCGCACCCGACACTTCGCCGATGCTGCCGCCCTGGAACGCGGGCTCGATCGCAGCGATAACCGCCGCTTCGCCACCGAACTTGCCGCGTGCGATAACCACGCCGTCGTCGGCCTGGCAGACGACATTTTGCATGGCGAGCCACGGCGATTCCAGCCGGTCGAACGGCCCGATCAACTCGCGGAAGGTGCCGGCATCGAGCAATGCGCGGGCACGCTCGCGCGCCGTTAGTTCGATAAAACTATGCTGCGCGATGAAGGTATCGTGGGCGCTCACGGTGCATCTCCTTCGCTCGCTTCCACGGCTTCGGCGAGGCGCAACATGACGACACCGGGCGTCGCGCCGAAGTCGTTGAGTTCGAGGCGCGCGGCGCCGTCGTAGCGCGAGAAGAAACGATCGAGCACGCTTTTCCAGACGTGTTCATAACCGTCCACGCTCGTGCGGATCACGACTTCCGCGTGTTGACTCTCCGACGGCGACAGCAGGATTTCCAGGTCGCCCGAGCCGACCACGCCCACATGCGCGCGTTGCGGCACGGGGCGGGTGGCGGGATATTCGTAGCGCAAGTTTTCCATGGCGTGTTCTCCGCGTCAGCCGACGCGCGGCAGGGTGTCGAGGAAGAGGGTGGCGGCCAGCAAGTCCGCTGCGCCCCCGGGCGATGCGTTCAGTTCGGTTAGCCGGTGATCGAGACGAGTGAGCGCGGCGCGGCCTTGCGGTTGCGCTGCGCCGCCTGCTTGCAGCACGTCGCGCGCGCCGGATTGCGCCGCTTCAAGCGCGACGCGGCCGCCACGATGCAGCACGCAGGTGTCGTCGAGTGTCGCGATGATGGCGAGCAACGCATCGAGCCGCGCTTCATCTTCGGTCGCGCCATTCGCACGCGATCGATGCAGCGCGGGCAAGCCGGCTTCGAGCACGTGCGGGAAACCATCCGTAGCCTGACCGCGCGCGCCTGCTACGCCGAAGCGCTGGACGACGCGCGCGCCGTTACTCAACGCTTTGGGCGCCGGTGCGAAACGATCGTCGAAGCGCGCGATGGCAGCGGCCTGCGCACAGAGTACGAAGGGGGCGCTGAGCGGACTCATTGCGGCAGCGGCGCATAACAAGCCAACAATCCAGATCGCCCCACGATGCGCATTGCTGCCACCAGTCGCACGCAGCATTGCCACTTCGCCCTCACGGCCGATACGCGCCAGTTGTTCGCGCAGCCATTGTGAAGGTTTTTCACCGATGGCTGCGCGCGCCAGTGCAAGAAAAGTCGGCCGCAACGAATGAGCCGAACGCAGCATCGTATCGAGGTCGAGATCGCAATGGGCACCGCTGCCACGCCCGTCCACCAGCGCGGGTTTTGGCGTGAGGCTCGCTTCATCGATCAACGCTGTGACCGCTTTATCCGCGATGATCGACGGGTCGCAGGCAGCGTCAATGAATACCGGTTGAGTGCTGGCCATCGCGATCACCAGCCGCGGAATTTTGCCGGCGGCTCATACAGCCCGCCCGACCACGCGACCAGATCGTCGATACTCCGTGCCGCCAGCAACGAGCGTTTCGCTTCGCCGCGCCGGATGCCGAGGTCTTCCGGATATGCAACGATGCCCCGCCGACGCAATTCCGCCGTCTTGACCGGGTCGGCGCGCATGCCGACGGGCGTCACACCCGCCACCGCGCGCAACGCCGCACGACGCTCTTCCACGCCTTCCGCAGCGTGCAGGTACGCGATCCCTTCTTCCGTGACCACGTGGCTCACGTCGTCGCCGTAGATCATCACCGGGGCAATCGGCATGTTGCTCTGCTTGCCGACGGCGATGGCATCGAGCGCATCCACAATGGTCGGCTCGCCGCCCTTCTTGAAGGTCTCGGCGGTTTGCACGACGAGTTTATGACCGCGTCCGATTGCGTTGTTCGGTCCGTCGTTTTTCATCAACTTCAACCACGCCGCGCTCGAATGACGGCGTCCGCGCGGATCGTGTCCCATGTTCGGCGCACCGCCGAATCCGGCAAGGCGGCCGAGCGTCACGGTAGATGAATTCGCATCGGCGTCCATCTGCAACGTCGAGCCGATAAACAGATCGACGCCATATTGACCCGCAAGCTGGCACAGCACGCGGTTGGATCGAAGGCTGCCGTCGCGGCCGGTAAAGAACACATCCGAGCGCGCTTCGATGTAATTCTCCATGCCCACTTCGCTGCCAAAGCAATGCACGCTTTCCACCCAGCCGCTTTCGATAGCCGGGATCAGCGTGGGATGCGGATTGAGCGCCCAGTGCGTGCAGATCTTGCCCTTCAGACCATGCGCCGCGCCATAAGTCGGCAGCAGCAATTCAATGGCGGCGGTATCGAAGCCGATGCCGTGATTCAGAGCCGTCACGCCATAACGCTCGTAGATGCCGCGAATGGTCATCATCGCCATGAGGATCTGCAACTCGCCGATATGACGCGGATCGCGTGTGAATAGCGGTTCGACGGCAAACGGCCGGTCCGCCTGCACGACTACATCGACCCATGAACCGGGGATATCGACGCGCGGCAGTTCATCGACTATCTCGTTCACCTGCGCCACCACGATGCCATGCCGGAACGCAGTCGCCTCGACAATGGTCGGCGTGTCCTCGGTATTCGCACCCGTATACAAATTGCCGTGACGATCGGCCTGCACCGCGCAGACCAGCGCAACTTGCGGTGTCAGGTCGATGAACATGCGCGCATACAACTCGATATACGTATAGATCGCGCCGATCTCGAGTTGCCCGTCTTCGAGCAATTGCGCCACGCGCAGACTTTGTGGTCCCGCGAACGAGAAGTCCACTTTCCGGGCGATGCCACGTTCGAACAGCGTGAGATGTTCGGGGCGGCTGATGCTGGATATGAGCAGATGAACGTCGTGCACACGCGCCGGATCGAGCTTCGCGAATGCACGCGAGAGGAAGTCGGCTTGCTTCTGGTTGTTGCCTTCCAGCGCGACACGATCGCCGGATTGAATCAGTGTTTCGAGGGCATCGACGATGCGTTCTGCTTTGAGCACGCCGTTGTCGAGCCAGCCTTCGATCGCCTTCAGGCGCCGGGCCTTTTCCAGCGCACGCGTGTTCCACTGACGCGGTGCTGGGGCGGTTTCAGCTTGGGCGGGGGGATTCATGCGGTGGCCTCGGTATTGAATGGATCCAGCGATCAGGCTGACCGCGAAGTGGAAGCACGGCGGCGCTTCTTCGGCTGTGCGGCCTGAGCCTGCATTTGCGCGTCGTGGAGAAAACGATAGACCAGTTCGCCCGTTGCGAGCAGATGGCGTGCGACGAGTGTTTGCGCCGCTTCGGTATCACGGTTGCGCAATGCCTCGAGAATGGCTTCGTGCTCGGCGTCCGACTGGCCTTTGAACGTGGGCATGCCGAACTTGAGCCGCAGATAACGCTCGCCCCGCCGATGCATAGTGCCGATCAGTTCCATCAGATGAGGGCGCTCGGCGGGCGCATACAGGCTCATATGGAACTGCTCGTTGCGCACAACATACAGCGCGGGGTCCGGCTCATTGGCTGCGGCCTCCAGCAATTCGCGCGCCTCGGCCAGCGTTGCCTCTGTATGACGTTCGATCGCGATACCGATCGCGAGACTTTCCAGCGACGCGCGGATCTCATAGATCTCGCGGGCTTCATCGGGCGATTGCAGGCTCACCGATGCACCGCGATTCTGCTCGATAGTGACCCAGCCCTCGCTGTCCAGTTGCCTGAACGCTTCGCGTACGGGAATGGCGCTGACGGAGAACTGCCTGGCGATAGCGTCCTGCCGCAGCGGCTCACCCGGCAGCAGCGTGCCTTCGACAATCGCCGAGCGCAACGCGTCCGCTATATAACGCGACGTGCTTTGGCGCGGCTCGAAGTGCGCCGCGCGGAACAGGGGATTCAGCTCGGTTTTCATGCTTTTTCCTACTCAAGCTAGGTACAAGTGCGGAGTGGTCAACAGCTCGTTTTCAAATATTATATATGAAATTGCACTTTAGGCCGGGAACGAAGACCCGGTGCTTACCCGCAGACGCCCGGCCGACCGAGCAGGGCACGTCGCTTCACACCTACCAGGAAGACAGTTATGCCAAGCACGCTGGAACCTTCGATAGGCGCCGCCCGGCGCACGCGTACGCCCCTTAACCGGACACAGATCGTGGGCTTCTGGGGCGCCTGGGCGGGATGGACGCTCGATGGCATGGACTCGTTCATCTATGCACTGGTACTGGCGCCCGCGCTGACCGAACTGCTGCCGAGGTCGGGCTACGCGGCCACGCCGGCGAATGTCGGCCTCGCCGGGTCGATCCTGTTCGCGCTGTTCCTCGTGGGTTGGGGGCTGTCGTTCATCTGGGGACCGCTTGCCGACCGCTTCGGGCGCACCAAGGTGCTTGCCGCGACCATCTTCACCTTCGCGATTTTTACCGGGCTTGCCGCGACCTCGCACACGGTGTGGGAGTTGGGCATTTATCGCTTTCTTGCGGGCGTGGGTATTGGCGGGGAGTGGGCGCTAGCCGGCACTTATGTTGCTGAAGCGTGGCCGGAAGATCGTCGCAAGATGGGGGCGGGTTATCTGCAGACGGGGTATTACGCTGGTTTCTTCATGGCCGCTGCACTCAACTATACGATCGGCGCAACCTTCGGCTGGCGCGCGATGTTCCTCGTCGGCGTAGTGCCGGTGATCGTGTCCATCATCGTGTTGCTGCGCGTGAAGGAAACCGACAAGTGGCAGAAGGTCGAAGCGACGGTGGTCAAGCAGGCCAGTTCGTTGCGATCGATTTTCTCGGCGCAATACAAACAGCGGACCATCGTGGCGACGGTGTTGCTGACTGTGGCGATTATCGGCTTGTGGGCGGGTGCCGTGTACGAGCCGTCGGCTGTCATCCAACTTGCGACGAAGGCCGGCATGACGAAGGCGGACGCTGCACGAACCGCATCGATTGCGACCGGGTTATTGTCGATCGGCACGATTATCGGTTGTCTCGCGTTGCCGCCTATTGCCGAGCGTATTGGCCGCAAACTCACGCTGGCGGTGTACTTCGTGGGCATGGCGTTATCGATCGTACTGGCATTCGGCTGGGCCTTCTATCTGGAGAATGGGCTCGTGCCGTTTATCGCGTTGCTGGTGGTGCTGGGTTTCTTCGGCGGTAACTTCGCGTTGTTCAGCCTGTGGTTGCCGGAGCAGTTCGAAACCCGCGTGCGTGCTACGGCGTTTGCTTTCTGTACATCGATAGGACGCTTCTTCGGGGCGATCGTGAACTTCGGGATCGGCGCAATGGTGCTGCACATGAAGACGCTCGGCGTGCCTATCGCACTGACTGCCGTTGCGTTTGTGATCGGCCTCGCTGTGATCCCCTTCGCGCCAGAAACGAAGGGGCAGGACTTACCGTCATAGGGTCGCTCGCGGCGGTGGACGGGTTTGGGTTTTGGTCCGCTGGCGCTAAGGCCCTCATTCGAAGCGCCGCGCCAGCAAACACAGGATTTCATACATCAGCGTAGCGGCAACAAGTGCAGTGTTGCCACTCGGATCGTAAGGCGGCGACACTTCCACCACATCACCGCCGATCCAATTCAAACCGTCGAGTCCGCGCAACAACGCCAGGGTTTCGCGCGTCGTCAGCCCACCTATTTCAGGCGTGCCTGTACCGGGCGTGAAGACTGGATCGAGTCCGTCGACATCAAGCGAAAGATACGTTGGGCCATCGCCCACGACCTTGCGCGCTTCATCGATGATCGCGCCTACACCCCGCGCCTCGAACTCTTCTATAAACACCACCCGCATGCCGCTTTCCAGCGAATAGCGCCAACCTTCGTCCGAATTCTGCGCACCGCGAATACCGATCTGAATGGTCCGCTTCGGGTCGAGCAACCCCGCTTCCACCGCGCGGCGGAACGGCGCACCGTGCGTGAATTTCGATCCCTTGAAACTATCCCAAGTGTCGGTGTGTGCATCGATATGCACCATGCCAATGGGTTGCTTCGGCGCCATCGCCTGGAAGATGGGATAGGTGATGGAATGATCGCCGCCCGCGCTCAACGGGATCTTGCCAGCCGCGAAGACGGGCTCGAAGAAACGCCGGATGTCCTCGTGCGAGCGTTCCAGATGGTAGAGGTCGGTGAACGGCACATCGCCTATATCGCCCACGCGGCAGACATCGAATGGATTGAAACGCGTCACATGATGGATCGCGCGCGTCATGCTAGACATGTTGCGGATCTCGCGCGGACCGAAGCGCGCACCAGGTCGCGCGGTTACGCCGCCGTCGAACGGCACGCCGGCCAGCACGATATCGAGTTGATCGATACTCGTGCAGTACGGCACGCGCATGAAGGTGGGAATGCCGCTGAAACGGGGTAACGCCATCTGGCTTCGATCGGTGCCGGGCATGATGTTCTCGTCAGAAGGTAGGCGGTGTATTGGTCCACAGCACGCGCGTAACCGTCTTGCCGGGATTGCGATAGCTGTGTGGCACCGTGCTGGGGAAATAGAAAGTGTCGCCAGCACGAAGCAGATAACGTTCATCGCCGAGCGTCAGTTCGAACTCGCCTTCGATCACATAACCGAGTTCTTCGCCTGCGTGGCTGATCTGCTCGTCGCTGCTGGCAAGCGGTTCGATCACGTGGATATCGCTTTGCAGCAGTTGTCCCGCAGCCGGCACGATCACCCGTTCAAGCATGATCGAAAGACGCTTGCCGGCAGACGGAAACTCAGTGGTGGGACGCTCGTTTGCGCGCTGCACGGGCGACGTATTGATGTCCGGTCCCGAGACGAGCGCACCCACGTTGGTCGACAACGCCAGCGCGATCTTGTGCAGCGTGGCAAGCGAAGGCTGCGCGTGGCCGCCTTCGAGTTTGGACAACATGCTCTCCGAGCAACCGGCCTCCGCCGCGAGCGCTTTCAGCGTCAATTGCTTGACCATGCGCGCGTGTTTGAGACGCACGCCGAGCGTTGCGGCTGGGTCGGGCTGCGCCTCGAGCGGCTTGGCTTGCGTTCGGCGCGGCTTCGCCGGTTTGCGTGTTGCAGTTTTTTTTGTGGCCACCGGGAAGGCTCTATAAAAGTAGGGGATCTACGCGAGCACCGTGAACTCGACTTCCAGCGGATTGAGCGCGTTGATCGGAATAATATCCTGCGGGCAAGCGGACATCACCACGACGCAATCCATCAGCGCCTTGATATCCACGTAATCGCCTGCCTTCGACACCGGCGCGAGCCATTCGATGGAATAGTCCGGCTTGATCGGAATGTTCATCCACAGGTTGAACGGTTGCGGCACCTCGCGGGCGCGCAGGCCGATTGCTTTCAGCGCCATGCGCATGTTGTCGGCGCAGTTATCGTGATAGCCGGCCACACCCAGGTTCTTGTAGCGATACAGATCGCACGCGGCCATCAGCGTGTCGTGCACGCCCGGCGATGTATCCGTGACGAACTCGGCAATCGGCCGGCGATGATTGGTCATCAGCGGATCGCCAGCCTGTGGAATCACTTTGTCGAGCGATGCGCGTGCATGTTCGAACGACAGGAATTCATCGAGGTGATCGGCGTTGAAGATCCACGTATCGCAGACCTGGGTGCCGTGTGTATTCGTGATGCGGATCGTCTGCCCCGACTTCACGCGCACCGCGCGGCCATTGCGCGCCGGCACCGTGTAGGTCTTGCCGATCTCGGGCGTGCCATCGGCGGAAATGGGTTCGCGCAGCGTGGCGTTTTCGCCAAGTGCGTGACTGTTGTCGTGATGATGTTCAACGTGCGGCGTGCTCATGGTGACTCCTTCAGTCGTAACGGTTTCAAGGTGCTTCGTTGCAGAGATGAACCAGGCAGTGCGCGAGTGCGCGTGCGCCCAGTACGAGGTGATCGTCGTCGGTGGCTTCCAGCGGGTTGTGACTGATGCCGCCGCGACTCGGAACAAACAGCATCGCGCTCGGGCAATGTTTCGCCAGATACATGGCGTCGTGAAATGCACCCGACGTGATGCTCAGCGATGGCACGCCGAGCGCGTGGCATGCATCGGCTACGCGTTGGATCACGGCGGGTGCGAAGTCGACGGGCGGAAGGATGAACAGCGCTTCCGATGTCACGGCGTGACGTGTCGTGCAGTCCAGAAGCTTGCGATCGAACGCGTCGAGCACGGCCGGGTCTGGATGGCGGAAGTCGATACTGAACGTGACCTCGGACGCTATCGTGTTGATCGAGTTCGGCAATACGGTCCATCGGCCGAAGGTGATGCGGGTGTCGTCGCCGCCTAGCTGGTGCGCGAAGGCCGCGATCTCGGCGCGTATGCACACGGCGAGCGTCATGGCGTCGTGGCGCGCATGCATGGGCGTGGTGCCTGCGTGCGCCGCGACGCCCTTGCAACGCACCGCGTACCAGCGCACGCCCTGAATGCCCTTGACCACACCGAGGGGAATATCGGCGAGTTCGAGCAAGGGCCCTTGTTCAATATGCAATTCGATGAACGCATGCGCCGCCTTTTCTACGGCACGCGTTTCGAGCGTGGGAAACGCTTCACGGTGAGTAGCAAGTGCGGCGGCGAGCGTGATGCCATCGCCGTCTTTTGCCTGGTAATAACGATCGAGCAAATCCGGATCGACGAACGCGCTCGATCCCATCGCGCCCGGTTGAAAGCGCGTGCCTTCTTCGTTGGTCCATGCCACGACTTCGAGCGGGCGGCGCGTTTGGACGCCGGCATCGTTGAGTGCGGCGAGGCATTCGAAGCCCGCGAGCACGCCGTAGCAGCCATCGAGTTTGCCGCCGGTCGGCTGGGTATCGACGTGGCTGCCGGTCATTACCGGCGGAAGGTGTTCGAGGCCCGCGCGACGGAAGAACAGGTTCGCGCAGGCATCGGTGCGTACCGTGCAACCGAGCGCGATGGCGCGTTCGATCAGATGACGCCGCGCGTTTATATCCGTGGGAGACAGCGCCGGGCGATCCACGCCCCCGTCTTCGCGCGCACCGAAGCGAGCGAGGGTTTCGATCGAATCGAGCAGACGCGACGCATCGACATAAGAGCTCGCCTTGAGTGCATCGTCCAGCATCATGCGACCCCGGCGACCGAGGTAAGACTGCGATCGAACCACGGTTTCAGGAACTGCTGCAAACGCGGCGTGCGTGTGTTGCCGAAAATCTGCTCAGGCGGTCCGGCTTCCACAATCTGCCCGGCCTCCATGAACACCACGTGGTCCGAGATCTTCGCGGCGAAGCTCATCTCGTGCGTGACCATGACCATGGTCATGCCGTCTTGCGCAAGCGAACGGATCACGCTCAATACTTCTTCCACGAGTTCAGGATCGAGCGCGGAGGTCGGCTCGTCGAGCAGCATCACTTCCGGTTCGATCGCCAATGCGCGCGCGATGCCCACGCGTTGTTGCTGACCGCCGCTGAGAGACGTGGGATAGGCATCGGCTTTTCCCGCAAGACCGACGCGCGTAAGGGCGGCAAGCGCCTGTTTATGCGCATCGGCTTTAGTCGTTTTTTTCGACAACACCAGCGGCGCAGCCACGTTGCCAAGCACGGTCATGTGCGGCCAGAGATTGAATTGCTGGAACACCATCGACACAGGCCGACGAACTTCCGCGACGCTCTTTTCACTATCGCGATCGCGTTCCGAGCGACCCGCGGAGCGATAACCGAGCAACTGGCCTTTGATCCACACTTCGCCTTCGTCGTAGGCTTCGAGGAAATTCATGCAGCGCAGCGCGGTCGTCTTGCCGGAACCCGAAGGCCCGATCAGCGAGACTATTTCACCGCGCGTCACCGCGAGGTCGATGCCCTTGAGCACGCGATTAGCGCCATACGATTTACCCACGGCGCGCAGTTCGAGAATGGGCAATGAGCTCATGAAGTTTTCCGCGAGGGAGTAATCAGCGCCTGCGCCCAACGGGCAGCAACGGCGATGCATTGCGTGAGAAGCCAGTAGCACACGATCAACATCGCGTACGGGGCAATGTACGTATAAGTCGAGGCAACGATGTCGCTTGCCGTCATCGTCAATTCGGGCACGGTGATGATCGACGCCACTGCGCTTTCCTTGATGACAAGAATGGTCTGGTTTGCGAGCAACGGAATGGCAAACGCGATCGCCTGGGGCATTTCGATGCTGCGAAAAGCAGACCATCGGCTGATGCCAAACGCGCGCGCCGCTTCCATGTGACCGCGAGGGATGCTGGCCCATCCGGCGCGAAAAATCTCCGCGAAGTAAGCTGCGGAATAGAACGCCAGCGACACAATAGTTGCCTGCACGGCGGTCATGGTGATGCCGATCACGGGCAAGCCAAAATAGACAATCACCAGTTGCGACAGATACGGCGTACCGCGCACGAGCCACACATAGACGCGATACGGTCCAGCAAGCCAGCGCGGAAATCGCAGCCGTAGCGCGTTCAACGCGAAGCCACCCAGCGCGCCGATAAAGGCCGCGAGCAAGCTGACCTCGAGCGTGACGAGAATGGCTTCGGCGAAGCGCGGTATGAGCGAGAGGAAGCTGTTCATAGCGGGCTCACGCTCGCCGCGCCACGCGCCGTTCGATACCCCGGCCGGCAAGCGACAGCAACGAAGTAATCGCGAGATAGAAGCACGCAGCGAGCGTGTAGACCTCGAGCGGCCGGTAACTGACCGAAGACAATTGCTGGCCGACGCGCATCAGGTCCGTGACGGCAATCACTGACACCACCGCCGACGCCTTCACGATATCGATCATCTCCGACACCAGTGCAGGCAAAGTCAACGCAACCACTTGCGGAATCTCGACATGCCACAACGTCTGGCGGCGCGTGAGATTGAAAGTCTGGGCAGCTTCGATCTGCCCGCGCGGAATCGCGATAAAACCAGTGCCGAGAATCTGCGACTGGTACGCCGCCGTATTCATCGATAAGCCCACGGCCGCCGCGACTACACCGGGGATGGCCCACCCGAGCCCCGATGGCACGTAATAAAACACCAGCAATTGCGCGAGCACCGGCGTGCCGCGAAAGATGCTCACATAGACCCGTGCGGCCGCGGCTAGCGTTCGGCTCTTGCTGGCCGACATCATGTAGATGAAGATGCCCGCGAAGAAACCGCACGCCACCGCGATCGCCGAGAGCCACAGCGTCGTGATGGCGCCGTCCAGCAGTTGCGGCAGATAACCGAGACAGCGCGCGAGGAGATCGGGTGGATTCATGTCGATGGATACTGCTTACATCGACGGTTCGGGCATGGCGTCGGCGGGAACGTCCATGGTCGTGCCGAACCACTTCATCTGCAGCGCCTTCATCGTGCCGTCATGATTCGCGCGGGCAATGCCGTCGCTGAAGAGCTTGAGCAGCGTCGCGCTGTCCGCGTCCTTGCGCGCGACCCACGCAAAATAGCTCTTCGGTCCAATGCTCTGCGGTAGCAGGGTGAACACACCCGGACGCGACTTCAACAAGGGTCCGAGATTCGAGACCGATTGCGCGACCGCATCGAGCCGGCCCACCGCGAGGTCCGCATAAGCTTCGTCGAAGGAGACGTATTGCTTGATCTGCTTGATGCCCGGACCGCCGGCGGCCTTCAGGTTCTTGTCGAGCGCCATCAGCGCCTGCAATTGTGCCGAGCCCGTTTGCGATCCGACGATCTTGCCGTTCAGGTCATTCGGTGACTTGATGGAAGCTTCATTCGAACGCACCAGCACGCCAGCGGTTGCATCCGCAATGGGCAACGTGAACGCGAAGTGGCTCGCGCGATCCTTGTTGACGGTGACGGCAGTGATGACCATGTCGAAGCGTTTTGCGTCGAGGCCCGGCAGCAAGCCCTGGAACGGCAGGTCGAGTTGCTTGAGCTTTGCATCGGGCAACGACTTCAACACGTATTGCAGGAGGTCCGCGTCATAACCCACTATCTTGCCGTTTTCGATAGACTCGAACGGGGCATAACGCGCTTCCGTTCCCACCGTGATTTCCTTGTTCGCCTTCACGCGGGCGAGCAGGTCGCCGCTTTGCGCGTGACCCGGGATCGACGCGCATAGCGCAAGCGCGCCGGTCATCGACAAGACAAACGTACGGAGTGACTTATGCATGGTGCTCCCGTGCGGCCACGCCGCAAAGATGGGTTAGTGAATGTATTCAAGTAACTTGAATAAAATTCACTATGCATGAAGTGTGCCACATAAAAAGGGCATGTGCGGGCGTTGATTGACGCGACCTGCGTGCACCGTCGTGGGATTTGAAAGAGGTCAGGCACCGATAAAGTGCCGTCATGCACAACGTAACGACAGGACGGTCGTTCGCTTAGGGAGGGATAGGGTTGCCGCCGTAAAAGGTGCGGTAACCCTATATAGAAGGATGGAAGTCGCGCGGAGGGTCGCACGCGGTTTTGAAGAAAGCGGCTTAGAGCCGCTCCAAGGGTAGGTCAACCCATGCCTGTGAAGGCAAGTGCTTTAGATCTGCGCGTACCCGCCGTCGACGCACAACTCGCTTCCAGTCATGAAGCTGCTGTCATTAGACGCAAGGAAGAGTGCGGCAGCGGCGATTTCGTCCGGATCCCCCATGCGCCCAAGAGGGGTTTTAGCGATCAGGCCAGCTACCATGGCTTCCTGCTGGCCGCTGCGGGCCAGTCCATTGAGCAGGCCCGGTGTGGAAGTCGGGCCTGGCGAAAGCACGTTCACACGAATTCCGGTCCCCACTAAGTCCAGCGCCCAGCTTCTTACAAAATTGCGAATCGCGGCCTTCGATGCACTATAGACGCTGAAGGCGGGCGTTCCCATTGAACCCGTCGTCGAGCCGGTAAGGATAATCGATCCTCCCGCTTTCATCATCGGCAGCGCCTTCTGAACGGTGAACAGTGTCCCTTTGACGTTCACGCTGAAAATCCGGTCGAACGATTCTTCGGTGATCGAACCGATCGGCTGGGTGTCTCCTAGTCCCGCATTGGCGAGCAATACGTCGATGCGTCCTTTCGCGGCCTTTACCGTGTCGAATACGCGATCAAGGTCGTCCAGCCGGGAGATGTCCCCCTGAATAGCCATCGCGCGAGGCCCGATCACGTCGAGCGCTTTGTCCAGTTCCTCCTGGCGGCGTCCAATGATGACGACCTCCGCTCCTTCGGCTGCAAAGCGTTTGGCTGCCGCCAAGCCAATGCCGCTATTGCCGCCGGTAACCACTGCGATTTTTCCGTCGAGCCTGTTCATGTGTATCTCCTGGGGTAGGGAGATCGGAAGCGTAGATCCGCGCTATTATTTTGTATAGTATTTACCTTTTGGTAAGTACCTCTCCCGGAGCAGCAGAATGTCGACGACTACCTTTACCTGCGGGCTTGACGCCGCGCTGGCGATACTTGGCGGAAAGTGGAAGCCACTTGTGCTTTTTCATCTCGCGCACGGCGTGCATCGATACGGCGAACTGCGGCGCGCGGTAGGAAGCGTTACTGACAAAGTGCTCATCCAGCAATTGAAAGAGTTGCAGATGGACGAAGTCATCGAGCGTATCGACTACAAGGAGATCCCGCCGAAGGTCGAGTACGCGCTCACCCCTTTCGGCCGTTCTCTGGCAAAGGCGTTGGGTCCGCTTTGTGTCTGGGGTACCGAGCATATGGGCGACGTCGAACGAATCAGCCTGCGCAGGCAGGCTTCCCTCGACGCTGATGCACGGTAAGGGTGTTGAGTCGCTCGAATAGATTAACGACCGCGTGGCGCCAGTCAGCTTGAATCCCGCGAGCAGTATCCCTCTTCAGGCTGTCGCCGCGCTCGCCGCCACCGTTTGCAGGCTCTCCCGCCGGATCTCCCATTGCTGCCCTTCGGGATACGCGCCCACCACCTGAAACCGTTCCTAAAATCTTCCAGCACGCCGGCGACTGGGAAAGCCCGGTCCACGACAAAGTGAAGGCCCTGCTGGATCCGCTCGTGCGGGCCAACTACAAGGACCGCTTCGGGGCCACGGTCGGGTACCTGACCGCGGACACGTCCAGCATCAAGCTCGTGAAAAGCTGATCACGTCCCCTTGTTATAACCATCGGTCAGGGTGTGCAGGAACGCGATGATGTCCTTCATCTCCTGATCTGTCATCGCGGGCTTGTCGCCGAACTTGCGATCGAACGGCGCATCTGTCACGTCGATGTTCGCGTGGAACTGCGCCGGCAGATCGTCGTACTTGTTGACCTTGCCGTCGGCGCCCTTCGGATAGAACTTCTCCGGCGCGGTATTGCGTTCGTTGTAGAACGCCATGACGTCGTCGAGCGAATGGTAGACGCCGTTGTGGAAGAACACCTGGCGCGTGGCGGCGTTGCGCAGCGTCGGCGTGAGGAACATGCCGCAGTACTGCGTCTGGTCCTTTATGTCGGTGCGGAACGGGCCGCACACGCCCATGTCGTAGAACTTCGGATCGCGGTTGGTTGCAAGCGTGTTGTTACGCGGTACGCCGAGCGCTTCGTACTGGTAGTCGGTGAACATCGGCGGCACGCCGTCGGAGGTCGGTTTGGACAAGTGGCAGCCTGCGCAGTTGGCCTTGTCGGGATCGTTGAAAAGGCGCAAGCCGTGCAACTCCGCTTGCGACAAACGCGCCTTGCCTTCGAGCCAGTTGTCGTACTTGCTCGAATAAGGATGGAACGATTGTTCTTCGACCTGGTAGCGGGCAATCGCGAACATGGCCTCGGACATGGTAAGGCTCGTGCTCTCGAAAACGTGCGGGCCGAACAGTTTCGTAAAGTCGCTTTTATAAGCCGCGCGCTGCAATTTGGCGGCGACTTCCGCCTCGCTCGTGTTGGCCATTTCCACCGGATTGAGCATGGGGCCGGACGCTTGTGCCTGCAGCGTATCGGCGCGGCCGTCCCAGAAGAATCCGCCTTGCGGCACCATGGCCGGCGCAGCGGGGGCGACACCCGCGTTCTTTTGCGCCTTGGCCGTGCCGGCGGATTGCGCGGCTAGTGCGGCCAAATCGGGCGGCGCTTCGGCTTCGCCAGCATCAGGTCCGATGCTGAAGTTAGGCTGAAGATACAAGTACATCAGCGAAGGCGGCGGACGGTAGCCTTGCAGTGTCATGTGCGGTCCGCCCAACTGCACGGAGAGTTTGTTCGGCGGCCCGTAGGCATGGTCCGGGCTGTGGCAGGACGCGCACGACTGAAGCCCGGATGCGGACAGCGACTTGTCGAAGAACATCTTCTGGCCGAGTTGCGCGACCGCGCTCAATGGCGCGACCGGCGGACGGTTGAGTACCACCGGATTCGGATTGGCACCCGTCAGGTCTTCCACGATTGCACCCACGCGGGCTGGCACTTGCGACGGGAAGGCCACGGCCCATAGGCAAAACGCCACAGCGGCAATGATCAGCGCGGCGAGGCACCCAAGCAGGATGGTTTTCGGGCGAAGGAGGCGCGGCTTCTGGCCGGCGGCGGGCGGTGCCGAGGGAATGACGGTGTGCGACATGGAGACCAGGAGCGAAGCAGCATTAAAAAAGCGCCGCCGGCCAATTGCTTGGCGGCGACGCGGCAAGAACACTTCCGTTCGCGTCAGTGATCCGACGCGAACGTTCAGGCAACAATCAGATGGTGGGAACCGATGCGACCGGCGTACCCAGATTCGGATCGATGAACAACGTCGGGTTGTTACCCGTGCCGCTGAAGTTGAACATGTTCATGATGCTGCCTGCCGTTGCGTCGAACGAACCACCACCGAGGCGATGGCTGGCGAGCCAGTTATCTTCAATGAAGCGCGCAATCGATGCCTGGCTGATTGCAGTGTGATCGACGAAGTTGACCTTCGCCCACGGCGAGATCACGACGAACGGAATGCGCGTACCCGGACCGCAGCGGCCGTTCACCGGCGCACCGTTCACGCCCAGCGGCGCGGTACCCGTGCCGCACTTGCCGGCACCGTTCACCTGGTCGGCGATGGCGTCGAACGAAGCGGAGGTCGGTACTGCATACGCATGGTCGTACCAGCCGTCCGAGTCATCCCATGCCACGATCACAGCGGTGCTGCTCCAGTCCGGCTGTTGCTGCAGGAAGTTGACGATCTTCGACGTGAAGGCTTGTTCGTCGAGCGGATCCGAATAACCTGCGTGTCCATCCTGGAACGCCGGCGCCTTGATGAAGCTGACGGACGGATAGTTGCCCGCCTTGACGCTCGCGAAGAAGTCGTCGGTGTCGTACTGATGGTTCGCGGGTTCTGGAGTCTTGCCGTCCGTCTCGAGCGACGAGCCGATGGCCGCGATGGAGCTCGGGCGTGCATGCGTCGGATTGGCCGTCGATGCGAAGTACTGGAACCAGTTGTGGTGCGGGATGTAGTCGGCTGTCGACTGGCCGACCACTGGCGACAACGTGCTGCGCTTGCAACCCGTCGTGCCGTTGCTGTTGACGGTCGAGAGGTTGAAGCCGCCCATGAAGCCGCCCCACGTGATGCCGCTTACGTTAAGCAAGTCGCCGATGTTCTTGCCGGCCATCAACGCGGCGTCCGTCGTGCTCGAGCAGGTATCGTTGGCCGGATCGACGTCGTTGATCATCGTGAAGCCGCCCTGGCCGTCGTTGACGAAGTACGACCCCGTGTTCGTCGCGCTGACCGCGCCCTTGCTGGCCTTGACCACCAGCATGCCGTTGGTCTGGCCCGACACGGCTTCAAGTGCGCCCGGCGTCGACGGACCGTATGTGTCCGTGAACGCGTTGTCGCTCATCGCGAACTTCTGTGCGTAGTTCCACAGGGCGCCGACCGTGTTGCCGTCGTAGTAACCCATTACCTGGCCTGCGGTACCGAATGCACCTGCGCCGCCTGCCGTGCCCTTACCCGTGAACTTCGGGAACAGGTCGGCTGAGCCGTTATCGTAGGCTTGTTGTTCAGCCGTGTACGCGTGGTTCTGGTCGGCGGTCGCGGCTTGCGTCCGGTCCAGACGGAACGGATTGGATGCGGCTGCACCGTTGGCCGGGTTCGTGAAGTTGGGGTTGGCGGTCAGCAACGTGCCGCTAAGACCGTTCACCGACGGCGTGCCCGCTGCGGGCGTGAATGCCGGCTCGCCTGACGGGTTCGCTGCGTTCGGATAGGTGGCGAAGTAGTGATCGAACGAGACGTTCTCGTTATAAATCACGACAACGTGCTTGATGGGGGTGGCCGTCGCCGCCCGGTTCTGGATGGATTGTGACGAACTGCTGCTGCTGGTGTTGCCACCGCCGCAGGCATATAGGCCGATAGCCATTGCTGCAGTGGGTACGCCAACCATTAAGGCTCGACGAAACATGTGTGAAGCTCCCGATGTCGTTGTGGCAGTGCTCGTGTGGCCGCGTGGCCTTTGGGGGGACGGGTGCGGACTATTGAAGACCTTCTTTTGATCCGTCCGCATTGGAACACTTACGTATGAACCCTAAAAGACGGTCTGCTTTCGCTGGGGTTACGTGGAAATAACAAGCAGAAAGAGTTGGTAAGGAAAGACGTTGATTAACCACGCGATAGCGTTTGCGCTAGTTGATTGCTCGATCGCTTGATGGCGAGGCGTTTTTCAAGCGTCCTAAAAGAGTCGCGCCGATCACACAACATTGCGCTCAGGCAATGAGTCGCGTGCTTTCACGCGCACGTCACACAGCCCTTCGATAATCGGGGCTGTAAACGTTTTCAGCTCAGTTTTCAGCTCACTCTTGCCACTGCCCATGCACTCCACCATCAAGGACGTTGCCGCGCATTCAGGTGTGTCGATCGCCACCGTGTCGCGTGCGCTCAATGCACCGCAATTGCTGAACGCAGAGACGCTCGCCAAGGTGCGCGAGTCGATCGAAGCGCTCGATTTCATGCCAAGCGCGCGAGGCCGGCAGCTTCGCGGCGTAGCGACGCGACTCGTCGGCGTGATCGTGCCGACACTGGCCAATCCCGTTTTCGCCGAGTCGCTGCAAGGTATCGATGAAGCCGCCTCCGCCAGCGATTACCGCCTGATGCTGATGACCACCGCGTACGACAGCGCCCGTGAGCGCCGCGCCATCGAGACCTTGCGCGAGCAACGCGTGGACGGTCTGATCGCGACGGTGGCCGACGCCGAATCCAACCCCTTGCTGGACGAACTCGATCGCATCGGGTTGCCTTATGTGCTCGCGCATAACGACACGGTGTATCGCGCGGCGGTATCCGTGGATAACCGGCGGGCGGCGCGCGACGGCGTGTGTGCGTTGTTACAGCGCGGGCACCGGCGAATCCTGATGCTGGCGGGTTCGTTCGCGGAATCGGATCGGGCACGCCTGCGATATCGCGGGTACGAAGACGCGATGCTCGACGCCGGCCTCGTGCCCCAGGCACCGCTCGAACTGGATTTCAACGCGGAAGATTTGCCGCCTTCGCTAGTCGCCCATCTCTCCGATCCCGCTCACCGGCCCACGGCGCTCTTTTGCAGCAACGACCGCCTGGCAATGATCGTGATGCGCGGTTTGCGGCATGCGGGCTTGTCCGTACCTCATGACATCTCGGTGCTCGGCTTCGACGGCATTCCGCTTGGCGAATGGCTGTCGACGGCACTTTCCAGCGTCGCCACGCCGAACCGGGAGATCGGGCGATGTGCCTGGCGTCATCTGGCAACCCGGCTTGGTTTGCCCGGCGACACAAGCGCCGGCCCGATCCCGTTCAAGTTGCCTCATAGCGTACGAACCGGCGCGACCATCGCGCACCTTATCGATCCTGCGGCCAGAACGGCCTCCCTCGTATCGGAGAATCCTGCATGAAAATCCGTCATGTCCTCGCCACGCTGCTCGCCGCGACGGCCACCTTTTGCGCGGCCGGCGCGGCGTATGCCGATGGCACTGCGATCTGCTACAACTGCCCGCCGGAATGGGCGGACTGGGCGAGTCAGATTGCAGCCATCCAGAAGCAGACTGGCATCCGCGTGCCGTTCGACAACAAGAACTCGGGGCAGGCCATTGCGCAGATGATGGCCGAGCAAAAGAGCCCGATTGCCGACGTGGTGTATCTCGGCGTTTCATCGGCGTTCCAGGCGAAGGACAAGGATCTGGTGCAGCCCTACAAACCCGCACACTGGAACGATATCCCTGCGGGCATGAAGGATCCCAACGGCTACTGGTTCGCGATTCATTCCGGTACGCTGGGCTTCTTCGTGAACAAGGATGCACTTGACGGCAAGCCCGTCCCGCGCTCGTGGGCCGACTTGCTGAAGCCGGAATACAAGGGCATGGTCGGTTACCTCGATCCGTCGTCGGCGTTCGTAGGTTATGCGGGCGCAGTGGCCGTGAATCAGGCGCTGGGTGGCTCGCTCGATAACTTCAAGCCCGGTCTCGACTGGTTCGCGAAGATGAAGGCAAACGCGCCGATCGTGCCGAAGCAGACCGCGTATGCACGCGTGATGTCAGGTGAGATTCCGATCCTGCTCGACTATGACTTCGACGCGTATCGCGCGAAATACAAGGATCACGCGAACGTGGAGTTCGTGATTCCGAAGGAAGGCACGATCGTGGTGCCCTATGTGATGAGCCTCGTGAAGGGCGCACCGCATCAGGCAAACGGCGAGAAAGTGCTGGATTTCGTGCTGTCGGATGAAGGTCAGCGTCTGTGGGCGAACGCGTTCTTGCGGCCGGTTCGCGGCGGGACCTTGCCGCCTGACGTAGCTGCCAAGTTCTTGCCCGCGTCGGAATATGCGCGCGCCAAGGATGTCGACTTCGCGAAGATGGCCGCCAAGCAGAGCGCGTTCGGCGAAGAGTATTTGCGCGTCATGCACTGATCTTCCAACTTTCCAGCGATGCAAGATTCCACCTTCTCCACGCGTGCGCGGATCGTTTTACTGGCACCGGCACTTGCTGTGTTTTGCGCGTTCTGGCTGCTGCCGCTGGTCGCGTTGCTGCAGGCCAGTGCGGTGCCGGACGCTTTCACCGCGTATCGCGAGGTCCTGACCAACGCGCGTTATCTGCATAGCTTGCTTGCGACTGTCGCGTTGTCGCTGGCGGTGACTGCGGCGACGCTGGTGTTATCGACGGTCGCGGGATTGTTTCTCGCGCGCCGCGAGTTGCCAGGCAAGCACGTGCTCGTTGCGCTGCTGACGTTTCCGCTCGCGTTTCCCGGCGTGGTGGTGGGATTCATGGTGATCATGCTGGCAGGGCGCCAGGGTTTGATCGGCGCCATTTCAACGCGGCTCACGGGCGACCGCTGGGTGTTCGCTTATTCGCTCAGCGGCTTGTTCCTTGGCTATCTGTATTTCTCGATTCCACGCGTGATCGTTACTGTCATGGCGGCTGCAACGAAGCTTGATGCGTCGCTGGAAGAAGCGGCGCGCTCGCTGGGGGCATCGCCGTGGCGCATCTTCGTCGATGTCGTCATGCCAGCCTTGATGCCCGCGCTGATCGCAGCAGGCGCAGTGTGTTTCGCCACCGCAATGGGCGCTTTCGGCACCGCGTTCACGCTGGCCACCGACCTCGACGTATTGCCGATGACCATCTACACCGAGTTCACGCTGAACGCGAATCTTGCGACTGCGGCGGCGTTGTCGATCGTGCTCGGCCTTGTCACCTGGGCAGTGCTGGCGGTCGCTCGAAGCCTCACCGGCGCGACTGTCGCCGCCACTGCATGAGGACGCCAATGCCTGAGTTTCTGAAGCCGCGTCGTCTGCTGGTTGCGGGACAATTGCTCCTGACGCTTGCGCTGGTTGCGTTCATGGTGGTGCCCGTGGTGATGTCGGTGATGGCTGGATTGACCGTCAACTATTTCCGCGGCGTGTCGAGTGGGCTGACGCTTAAGTGGCTCGAGCAGGTGTGGGCGATGTATCAGGGTTCGGTCTGGTTATCGATAGAGATTGCTCTTGCAACGCTTGCGATCACACTCGCAATCGGTGTGCCGGCAGCGTATGCGCTCGCACGCAGCACTACGCGCTGGGCGCGTTTTGTTGAAGAGTTGCTGGTGATGCCTATCGCGTTGCCGGGGCTCGCTACGGCACTGGCCTTGTTGTCCGTGTACGGCGGCTGGAGCGCGTTCCGCTCGAGCATGTGGTTCATCGTCGCCGGGCATGTGGTCTTCACCTTGCCGTTCATGGTGCGCTCGGTCGCGGCCGTCTGCGCGGGCACCGACCTGCGGACCATGGAAGAGGGCGCGGCAAGTCTTGGCGCGTCATTCACGCAGCGTTTCCTGACAATCGTGCTGCCGAATGCGCGACCCGGAATTGTTGCCGGTGCGCTCGCGGTGTTGACTTTGTCGATCGGCGAATTCAACCTGACATGGATGCTGCATACGCCCGACACCAAGACACTGCCGGTCGGACTTGCCGATGCGTATGCGTCGATGCGCCTCGAAGTCGGCAGCGCCTACACCATCCTTTTCTTGCTGATGACGCTGCCCTTGCTGATCGCGATGCAGTGGCTAGGCGTCGATCCGGCCGGCGCGCAAAGCTCCCGCGCCGCAGCAAAACGCAAGCGGGCGTTGCTGCGATCCGGAACGCCGGGGCAGTCCTTTACTCAACCGTCCCAACCTGTAGAGACCGCACGATGAGACTCGAAGCTGTTCCCGTCACCCTCAGCCGTTGTGCGAAAACATTTCGCGGGCAGCGTGTGCTCGAACCCGTCGATCTCAGCATTGAACCCGGTGAAACGCTGGTGCTGCTCGGACCGTCCGGCTGCGGCAAGACGACCACGCTGCGGCTGATCGCGGGGCTGGAAAAACCCGATGCCGGCGGCCGTGTGAGTTTCGGCGCCGACGATGTCACGGCATTACCTATCGAGCGCCGTCAGGTAGGCATGGTGTTCCAGAACTACGCGCTGTTTCCCAATCTCACGGTGCGTGGCAATGTGGGTTATGGCTTGCGGATCCAGAAGGTTGAAGCGTCGGCGGCGCGTCGCCGGGTAGATGAATTGCTGGAGATGACCGAGCTGACCGCGCATGCGGACAAGCCGATCACCGAGTTGTCCGGCGGTCAGCGGCAACGTGTTGCACTGG
>JGI12635J15846_10000597_pt1 | contig 31311 bp, 25 predicted proteins | sample BlaSpr_A8_OM2_M2_FD_15846 | JGI IMG/M metagenome (IMG submission 15846)
TATGTCTTTGCCTTTGCCACCGGAGTTGTCGACGAGATGATAACCGGCCGGCTTCTTGGCCGCGAGCCGCGAGCCACGGTTGACGCGGTGCGCATGGGGCGCAAGATGATGTTTGTGAGTTCGGCAAAAGCGGAGCGCGAATTGAGTTGGCGGACGGTTCCGGTGGATGCGGCGCTGCAGCGGTCGGTGAAGTGGTTCCGCGCGAATGGTTATGCTTAAGATTGCGATCATCGCCGCGATGGAGCGCGAAGTACGGCCGCTGATTCGAGGCTGGAAAGTCAGGGCCATTGAACACGCCGGGCGTCAATATCGTCTCTTTGAAGATGTTTTTGAGAACGCAGAGGTGGCTTTGATATGCGGCGGTGTTGGGGCGGAATCGGCGAGGCGCGCGACTGAGGCGGTGATTCGCGAAGTCAACCCGGCGCAAATCATTTCAGTTGGCTTTGCCGGAGCGCTCGATCCTTTCCTAAAGCTCGGAGATGTTGTTGAACCGTGCACTGTGATCAATGCCGCCGACGGCGCGCGGACGGAACTCGGAGCGGGTGCGGGGATTTTGGTTAGTTCGGCGACCGTCGCGAGCAAGGATCAGAAACTTCGATTGGCCAAAAGTTATAACGCGAGCGCGGTCGACATGGAAGCCGCAGCGGTTGCGCAAGGCGCCGAGGCGCGTGGAGTTGAGTTTGCAGCTTTGAAGGCTATCTCCGACGAGGCTGATTTCAGTATGCCTGCGAAGATGGAGAGGTTTGTCGGAACAGATGGAACATTTCGCTCCGCCAAGTTCGCTAGTCACATCGCCCTGCGCCCCTGGTTGTGGGCAAGTACGATCGCGCTGGCGCGAAACAGCTCCCAGGCGAGCCGCGCTCTCTGCGACGCGCTTACGAGTTACCTGGATCGCGAAACCGAAAGCTACGCGGCGCTGCGGGATGCGTCGTCGATGCCTGGTTTGAATCAAATAGGGTTGAATCAGAGGGAGTTAAACCAAAGGGAAAAAGAACCGTCTGTTAGCGCACATACGACAACCAGTACTCAGTCCCATACTCAAGTGACAGGAAAGCAATAGGGAAATGGTAACTTTTTTATTATGGCAATGGCTCAAACATCGACAGTAACCGTTGATAAGACGCTGGAGCGCGAAGGGCGCGAGATTCTTTCCAGAATTCCTGCGACAATGCGGGCCGCGGTTTATCGCGGCATCAACGACGTGCGCATGGAAGAGGTGCAGGTGCCTGAGATCGGCCGCGGCGAGATTCTGCTGCGCGTTCACACCTGCGGCATCTGCGGAACCGATCTCAAGAAAATTGCCACCGGCTCGCACACCGCGCCCCGTATTTTTGGCCACGAGACAGCCGGCGTGGTAGCGAGGGTGGGCGAGGGCGTTCGCAAATTTGGCGTGGGCGACCGCGTTGTCGTCTTCCATCACATCCCTTGCGGAGAATGTTTCTACTGTCACCACAAGACCTTTGCGCAGTGTGCCACTTACAAAAAGGTTGGCTGCACCGCTGGCTTTGACCCATCGGGCGGAGGCTTTGCGGAATATGTCCGGGTCATGGACTGGATCGTCGAGAAGGGCACGGTGCGCATCCCGGACGGCGTCAGCTTTGAGCAGGCCTGCTTTGCCGAGCCTGTGAACACATGCATCAAAGGTATAGAGACGCTTCGTCTCGAAGCCGGTGAGACCGTCCTGGTAATGGGACAGGGGCCGATTGGCCTGATCCTGGCGACACTGGCGAAGCGGGCAGGGGCACGGGTGATTACTTCCGATTTGTATCCGGCGAGGCTTACAATAGCCAATAGCTTCGGCTTACAACATGCTATTGACGCTTCCCGGGCTGACGCCGGACAAGCGGTGCGCGGAATGACAGAAGGGCGGGGAGCCGACGCTGTGATTCTGGCAGTGGGTGGGAACGGCCTGATTCGACCCGCCATAGAGGCAACGCGTCCCGGAGGTCGTGTGTTGCTGTTTGCGCAGACCGTGCGAGGCGAAGCGACCATCGATCCCGCGTCCGTATGTGTCGACGAAAAGGCTTTGCTCGGATCTTACAGCGCGTCAGTCGAGCTGCAGGAGGAGTCGGTGCGCTTCGTCATGAATCGTGAAATGGATCTGGAACGGCTTATCAGCCACCGTTTCCCGCTCTCAAGCGGTGTAGAAGCGCTGAATCTGGCCGCCCATCCTCAGCCGGACTCGATGAAGATTGTCATCCAGCCGGGCGCCCCAGTACGGGAAGGAAATCAACTGTGAATGGCAAGATGACAGCTGCCGTCCTCTATGGCAAAGAGGACATCAAGATTGAAAAAGTGCCGATACCGCGCGTAGGCGAGGGTGAGGTTCTGGTCAAAGTCCACGTTGCTCTGACCTGCGGCACGGATTTGAAGGTCTATCAACGTGGCTATCACGCCCGCATGATAGTCCCGCCGGCACTATTCGGTCATGAACTGGCAGGCACAGTCGAGGAGGTTGGCGAAGGTGTTCGCGGCTTCAAGAAGGGCATGCGCGTGGTCGCGCTCAATTCGGCGCCATGTGGCATGTGCTTTTACTGCTCCAAGCATCAGCTGAATCTCTGTGAAGATCTTCTGTTCAACAATGGCGCTTATGCCGAGTACATACGAATTCCGCGCCGCATTGTCGAAACCAATATGCTCGTCGTGCCGGCGAATGTCACCTTCGAGGATGCCGCCATGACCGAGCCGCTGGCGTGCGTGCTCCGCGGCTTGCATGAAACCGGCGTCCAGATCGGCGATACCGTTGCCGTAATCGGTGGCGGGCCTATCGGCTTGATGTTTGTGCAGGTGGCGAAAGCCATCGGCTGCAACGTGATTGCGGTGGTGAAGCGCGATTCGCAGGTGGCGCTGGCACGAAAAAAAGGCGCACACGAAGTAGTGCAAATCACCAAGGTCAACGATGCGGTAGAGGCCGTGCGCGAGTTGAGCCCGGAGCGGCGCGGCGCCGATGTCGCGATCGAAGCGGTCGGCCGGGCCGAGACCTGGGAGTGGGCAGTGCAGATGGTGCGCAAGGGCGGCACCGTAAATTTCTTCGGTGGGTGCGCGGCGGGAACGAAAGTTCAACTCGATACGAACCGCCTGCACTATTCGGAAATCACCTTGAAGGCCACCTTTCATCACACGCCTGAGACGGTGCGCCGAGCCTTCGGTTTGATTGCCGAGAAGAAAGTTTGCGGCAACGATTACATTACCGGCGAAGCGCCGCTCTCCCGCTTGCAAGATGTGCTGCGCCATATGCTGAACCGCGGCGGAGAGATTAAGACCGCGATTATTCCGGGTCACTAGCACCCGCCAAGATCGTTTTGCCACATCGCTTAAGTTGTCTGCCACATCATTTAAGTTGTCATCCTGAGCGGAGCGAAGGACCTCTGCATTTCGGCATTACGAACAAATCCACAGGTCTTTCGCGCCGCTCAAGATATCGTCCTTTGAAGATTAGATGACCACCGCTGCCAGTCATCCGCCGACTGCCCCGCTCTCCTCCGCCTGGAGTGCGCTGCCGCCGGAGTACGCAATTCCCGACCATACTCCGTCGCTGGCTGAAGCGCATGAATATTGCCGCCGCTTGGCGCGCTCGCATTACGAGAATTTTTCGGTTGCTTCCTGGTTTCTCCCGTCGGGGCTGCGCCGACATTTCTTCAATGTTTACGCCTATTGCCGTATTTCGGACGACCTGGGCGACGAGGTTGGCGATCCGGAGGCGTCTCTCCGATTGCTCGATGAGTGGCAGGCCGAGCTAGATGCGTGCTATGACGGCGATCCACGGCATCCCGTGTTTGTAGCCCTGGCAGAGACGGTGCGCACGTTCGAAATTCCGAAGCATGAATTCTCCGATCTGCTGGCCGCTTTTCGCCAGGATCAAGTTGTCAGCCGCTACGAAACCTTCAGCGATCTGTTGGGCTATTGCCGGAATTCGGCCAATCCAGTGGGCCATCTCGTGCTCTATGTTTGCGGATACAGCGATGCGGAGCGCCAATTGCTTTCCGATTACACTTGCACCGCCCTGCAACTCGCAAATTTCTGGCAGGACGTGAGCGCCGATTTTGCTAAAGGGCGGATTTATCTTCCGCTCGAAGACCTGCGACGCTTCGGAGTCACGGAGAACGAAATCCGCAACAGCGATAACACCTCGGCATTTTGCGCCATGATGAAGTTTGAAGTTGAACGGGCGCGTGAGTGGTTCGCGCAGGGCTTACCCCTGATTCCAAAAGTTGATCGCACCCTCGCCACTGACATTGACCTTTTCAGTCGCGGCGGCCAGGAAATTCTCAACGCCATCGAACGCCAGAACTACGCGGTGCTGGGTCGGCGCCCGGCAATTTCCAAATCGCGCAAATTGTCTCTAGTCGCGAGCGCGGCCGCCGCGAAGTTTTTGCCAAAGTGGCGGGAGAAGCAACGATGACCGCCGCCGTGGGAAATGCGCCCATACAATTTGCGCCGACCGCTTCACAGCTTGAAATGGCGTATTCCGTTTGCCGAAGTATTGCGCGTGCGGCGGCCAAGAATTTTTACTACGGATTCATGGTGCTACCTCCACGAAAACGCAATGCATTGAGCGCCGTGTATGCCTTTATGCGGCATTGCGACGACATTGCCGACGACAATACACTCAGCCGCGATGATCGCCGTAACAAGCTGGCCGAATGGCTGGACAAAGTCCATCGCGCTCTCGCGGCCCAGCCCACCGATGACCCGGTGCTGTTGGCACTGAGTGATGCGCAGCGCGCTTACCAGATTCCAATCGGCTTGCTCGATCAACTCGCCTTCGGTACAGCTGCCGATCTCGATCGCAGCCAATCTGAAAACTCTAGTGACGTGGCGCTGCTTGGGCGCGATCAGACCCCGCGTTACCAGACATTCGACGAGTTACGCCAATACTGCTACGGCGTGGCCTCGGTAGTCGGATTAGTGTGCATCAAGATTTTCGGATATCGCGATCCGGCCGCCGAGCCGCTCGCCGAACGCTGCGGTCTGGCATTTCAGCTAACGAACATTATTCGCGACGTAAAAGAAGATGTTGGCATGGGCCGCGTTTATTTTCCGCAGGAAGACCTGGCGCAGTGCGGTCTCTCCGCCGCCGATTTGGCCGCGTCGCCAGTCGATCTCGCCCGTATCCGCCCGCTGCTAGCCATGGAAGCCGATCGCGCGCTCGATTGCTACCGCGCGGGCGAAGAACTGATCCCCCTGGTGAATGAAGACAGTCAGCCGGCATTGTGGGTGTTGATCACGATCTATCGCCGCCTCCTCGAAAAAATTATTGCGCAGCAGTATGACGTCTTTACCGAGCGTCCGCAGCTCAGCGTTCGCGAAAAGCTCACAGTCATGGGCAAAGGAATTCTCAAGCGCCTGCTGTGATGCCAACTTCCGCACAACCTTCTACAGTTGCAATCGCCGGGGGCGGATTGGCCGGTTTGGCCGCGGGCTGCGTCTTGGCGGAGGCTGGCTTTCGGGTCACCTTATTTGAGCGGCGCCCCTATCTCGGCGGTCGCGCCTCTTCGTATCAGCATCCTGGCACCGGCGAAGTTGTCGATAATTGCCAGCACGTGTTGCTCGGCTGCTGCACCAACCTGCTCGATTTCTATCGCCGCGCCGGAGTCGAAGACAAGATTCGCTGGTATCAGAAGCTGACGTTTCTCGAGCCAGGAGGTCGCGCTTCCGAGATTACTCCATCGGCCCTGCCCGCTCCCCTGCACACGGCTCCGTCGTTTCTGAGGGCTGAGTGTTTGAGTTTTCAAGACAAGATGGCCATCAGCCGCGCCATGGCAGCGCTCGCTCCGTCCACGCCGGAAGATCGCGGTGAGTCATTCCTCGACTGGCTGAAACGCCACGGGCAAACGCCACGGGCTATCGAGCGTTTCTGGAAGACGATTCTTGTCAGCGCCCTGAATGAGAATCTCGATCACGTTTCCGTCCCCTACGCTGCGCAGGTCGTACGCGAATCTTTTCTCAAATCGCCGGCAGCGGGGCGCATGGGAATCCCAACCGTGCCGCTCACCGACTTGTATAGCACCGCCGGAGACTACATTCGCGAGCGGGGGGGCGAGATACATTTCCGCGCTAGCCTCGAATCATTTCATACGGAAGGATTCGAAGTCAGAGTGACGGCCGATGGGCAAGAGCAGAAATTCGACTATCTGGTTCTGGCGCTGCCTTTCGATGCGCTGGGGCGCGTGTTGCCCGATACGGCATCGGCTGCGCCGCTCACTGCGGCGCTCGAACAATTTACAACCTCGCCCATCACAGGCATACATCTCTGGTTTGATCGACAGATCAGCGATCTCGATCATGCCGTGCTGCTCGACCGTACCATTCAGTGGATGTTCCATAAATCGCGGCTGATCGTAGGTCGCACCAATGAAGCGCAAAGTCCTAGTGGTCAAGGTAGCGGCAGCTACATCGAACTGGTTGTCAGCTGCTCGCGCAGCCTGGTGGAAAAATCGAAGACGGAAATTGTCGAGATGGCGATAAAAGAAGCCCAGGAGTTTTTCCCCCACGAGTCCGACGCAGTGCTGCTGAAGTCAACGGTGATCAAAGAAGTGCACGCGACCTATTCGCCGCGACCGGGCGTCGACCAATACCGGCCCAAGCCACAGACGGCGTGGCCCCGAGTTTTTCTGGCTGGCGATTGGACCGCGACCGGTTGGCCCGCCACCATGGAAGGCGCGGTGCGCAGCGGCTATCTCGCGGCAGAAGCGGTCGCGAAATTCGCCGGCCGCAAGAATATAGGCTTCCTCGTACCCGATCTGGCACCAAGCGGGTTGATGAGATTCCTCAAATGACCTCCTGTTGATTTTCCATGACGACTTCAATTACTTCAGTTGCGAGTGCTGCGTTACTTTGCCGCCGTTCTCAAGCCTCCGTGCGCAACGTACGATCTGATTAAACATGCCTGAAACTCCCCCTGACGACGATCGCCGCCGCAGTCCTCGTTTCAGTTGCGGCGGTCGCGCCGAGATTAACCGCCTTCCTTCGAGCGGCATCCCGCTTGCTGGCACGATTCGAGATCTGAGTCTTCACGGCCGCTCCATCGATACTCTGCTGCCGATTGATTGCGGCGAGCGGGCTGAACTTGTGGTGGGCGTCAACTGAACAAAATCAGGACCCCAAAGCTGCGCCGCTTGTCGTTGCCGTGAATTTATTCGGCTAGCGCCGAATCAGACGGCCATCAGCACAACTCCACCGGCCACCAACAACGCCGCAATCCAACGTCTGCCTCCGACGCCCTCGTGCAGAAAAATACGCGCGGCCACAGCGTTGGCCACAAAAGTGAGCGAAGCCGACGCGGGCACCACCAGACTGAGGTTTCCCCAGGAGAGCCCAAAGAGCAGGCTATAAAAAGCGATGCCCATCGCAGCCACTCCGAGTGGGAATGTCGGAGTCGAAAGCACGCGCCCGATCACGGCCAGCGCGCCGCGCCGCTTCCACAGTTCGCCAACGTCGCCGACTCGTTTCATCGAGTAGGAAAGCAGAACGTCGCCGGTAGTGGAAGCGACGACGATGAGTGCGATCGCGGACCAGGCGTAAAGATCGCTCATAATTTCGCCTTCTGCCTCACTGCGTCGGACGACTCGTGCGCGTGACTGGGTGTAAGCGACGGGCCGGCGGCCACAAAGCCCACGCCGGCGGCGATCAAGGCGATGCCGAGCCAGCGCGTCGGAGAAATCACTTCATGCAATCGGAAGTGGCCGACGAGCGCGACGAGCACATAGGCAAGCGATGTAGCGGGCAACACATAAGTGAGATCGGCCCAGGATAACGCCGACATGTAGCACGTAAAAAATGTGAGCAGCAAGAGAATTCCGAGCGCCACCCAGGGATTGAGGATGGCAAGCAACAGCTCCGGGAGGTTATGCAGGGAGACCGTGCCGACATCCTTCATGCCCCGCGCCAGCAGCGAATCGCCCGCCGTGCTGAAGGCGGTGATCCCGGCTAGGACTAGATATTTTCGAAAGGTCACTGAATCGTCGCTGCGGGACTGAAAAACGTCTTCTCGGACGCCGCAGTCACCTACGCCTTGGCCGGTTCCGGCGCAGGCGCTTCCTTGCGGTTTTCCTTGACCCACTTGTGGCGCTGGGCGCGCAGTTTAAGGAAGGTCCGCGCTTCTTTGTACAAGCGCTTACGCTCCGAGTTGTCAAACATCGCTTTCCTTAAAATGCGATACGCCGCCTTGGGGCGGAAATAATATTCATCGTAGAAGTGATGGACCGCTTCCATAAGTTCAGCAGCAGGCAGGCCGGGATACTCGATCTGCACCATCTGGTGGCCGCCATCGTCCACCATTTTTGACTCACTGGTCATGAAGCCATTCTTCAGCGCGAATTCGTGCAGCTCCGTTCCCGGATACGCGTGCGCCACCGAAACCTGAATCGTCTCAACGTCAAGTTCCTTGGCGAAATTGATCGTGTTCTTGATGGTTTCGCGGCTTTCTCCGGGCAGACCGATGATGAAATCGCCATGCACCACTAAGCCCAGCTTGTGGCAATCCTTGGTGAACTGGCGGGCGCGCTCGATGGTCGCACCTTTCTTAATGTTTTTCAGAATCTGCTGATCGCCCGATTCGTAGCCGACGATCAAAAGCCTGCATCCCGCCTCTTTCATCGCCTTGAGCGTTTCGAAGTCGGTGGTAACGCGCGAGGTGCAAGACCACGTCAGGTCCAGCGGCTTCAACTTCGCGCACAATTCAACCGTGCGAGCTTTCTGCAGGTTGAAGGTGTCGTCGTCGAAAAAGAATTCCTTAACATACGGCCAGTAATCTTTCGCTTTGGCCATCTCACGCGCGACATCGTCGGTGGAGCGTTTGCGCCACGGGTGCCCGCTGAGCGTCTGCGGCCACAGGCAGAAGGTGCACTGGGCAGGGCATCCGCGCGTGGTGTAGAGCGAAACGAAGGGATGAAGCAGGAATGGCACATTGTAGCGGCGGACGTCGAGATCGCGCCGGTAAACGTCAGTGACGTGCGGCAGGGAATCAAGGTCTTGAATGGTCGGTCGATCGGGATTGTGCAACACTCCGCCATTCTTGCGATAGGAAATGCCGAGAATATCCTCGATCGGCTTGCCCTGGGCGTATTCGACGATGGAGTAGTCGAATTCCTTGCGGCAGGCTACGTCGATAACCTTCGCTTCCATCAACGACTTCTCGGGCAACACGCTGACATGCGGCCCAACGAACGCGATCTTGATGTGCGGATTGCTGTCTTTAATCGCCTCGGCGATGCGTACATCGCCGGCGAATCCTGGAGTGCTCGTAAACAGCACAAGCAATTCGTAATCCTTACAGGTGCGGATCGTCTCTTCCGCCGTGATGTGGTGGGGCGGAGCGTCGAGCAGGCGTGCCCCCTCTAGCATTCCGGTCGGATAGGCAAGCCAGACCGGGTACCAGTATGACTCAATCTCACGGGTGGCGGGCCAACGTGAGCCGGCGCCGCCATCGAAGTTCTCAAAGGAAGGAGGATTTAAAAACAGCGTTTTTAAAGGCATATTGGGAGTCTCTATTTTAACACCCTTACGACCGCTTTTACGTCAGCCGCCGCTACTATTCAGGTACGTGGTCCATGATGCCGAAAACGTCGAACTCTTTGTCCAAGTGTGCCTTAGGAGGAGCGCAAGCGCAAAAGAACCACGCTGAACGTCGTTTTGGCGCATTAAGACGCGAGAATCGCGCCCCCGCCGGAACGAGCTTTTCGGCTCGATGCGCTACTTGGAAGCCGGGGCTGGCGACGCAGCGTCTGGCAACGCCCACTTCTCGATATCGCCGGTCGCTCGGAGCAGGTTCAAGCGGACCCGCTGATACTCAAAATCGGCATCCTGATAAAGCAGATAACGCTCCCCAGCCTGCACTCGGGCATCGGATAATTCATGCAATGTGCCGGTCTTGGCGTCGACGCGAGTCTGGGCCGCTTCAAGGCCGGACTGCGCGAGTTGATATTCCAGTTGCGCGACGTCGCGGGCGGCTTCGAGTTGCTCGGCGGCACGCTGCAGTTTCAGCGTTTCCTCCGCTACCTGATTACGAGCTGCGGTCGCTTGATTTTTCGCCTTCAGCGCCTCGGCCTCGGCCGCGTCGGCGCGAGCACGTTGGCTGGCATTAAACAGTGGGATCTTCAGGGCAAGGCCAATTGTGGCGTTGTCAGGTCTAAAACTTCCTTGTGGCAGATATTCGGCGTAGTGATTGAAGGTTGAAAAACGCGCGTACTGGGCGGAGAAATCGATGGAGGGCAATAGGGAACGATGCTCGCCAAGTGCCCGCATCGACTCTGCGAGAGAATGTTGTTGGGCAACTTTAACCGCCGGACTGGAAGCCACCGCCCGTTCGGCAAGATCTTCCTGCGCCGCAACCGGCGGCAGAGCCGGAATTGTTTCCGGCTCAATTTCGATGGCGGAAGCGGGCACACCGGTTAAATTGGCGAGGTGATTCCGAAGCACGTCGGCTGAGCCGTGCGCTTCGGCCTGATGAAGACGAACTCGGGCTACCGTCAGCTTGGCTTTATTCAGATCGATGGCGCTGTCCACTCCTTGTTGCAGGCGCTCGGTGACAGCCTGCTCCATCTGTTGTGCCTGAGTTTGATCCTGCTGCAACCGAACCAGCCTCGCCTCCCACTTTGCCATCTCAGCATAGGTTAAGACGACGTCCTGAATGGTGGCGTTGCGCTGGTCTTTGTCTTGAAATTCGGCCGCATGCCATTCCGCTTTCGCCGCGCCGAGGAACTGCTTTTGCGCGGGGTTGAATACCGAACTTTGCGCGACCGCATTCGCCAGTGCCGGTGCGCTCCCCTCAATGCTCAGCGGGTAATTGTAGGTATAACCGAGTCCTGAGCCAAGATAGAGCTGCGGGATGTAGGCATCGTGCAGTTCGCGATAAGAGCCCAAAGCGCGCTGCACATCGGCGCTGGCGATCGCCGAGCCCGTGCTATGCGTGAGCGCGAGCCGAATGGCGCGCTCCAGTGGCAGCGGTTCGGCGCGACCGATAATTGCCAGCAGCAACACGGCCATAAGCAAGGCAAGCGGATGTATAAAACGCAAACGCTGCGACAATCGGAATTTCATCTGTTCACCTTCGTGGTAAGGCAATTGAGCAGATTCGCGATGCACAAATTGTAGTGCCCCTCGCGCTCGGCCGGCAGTGACTTGCCAAGTCATGGGAGACAAACTCACACCACGGAACAAGTCGCGCCATCCTCAATGTGAATGAGCAACTCGGTCGAGCGCCTTCTGCGCGCTGTCGAAGTTATGAACCAGCGCCAGCGAGGCGCGGTATTCGCGTGCCGCGCCCTCTTTGTCGCCCTGTTTTTCCAGCAGCGTGCCGAGCAGATAGCGGGCCTTGAACGCCGGAGCCGCCTCTACCGGGCCGCCGGTTAGATAGCGGCGCACCATCTCGATGGCGAGCGGATAATTGCGTCCGGCGCCGTAGAGCATCTGCGCCGCCTCCACCAGCACATCGGGTTTCGTCATCGGCGCCTGGCTGAGCTTGACAATGGCCTGCTCCATTTCATCGAAGCGTTTCTGCCGGCGGAGAAAAAGTGCAAGATTGAGCCATGCTTCCGAGTCTCCGTGGCTGAGGTCTATGTATTGGTGATACTCCTGCTCGGCCCGAGCTGGGTCATCTTTCCTTTCCGCGATGCGCGCGTAAACCCAGTGCTCACGTGCTGGGTTGATCGCGCCAATCGCCTGCGCCTGCTGCCGCGCTTTCTGCTCCCCGCCGCCGACGATGCCAGGCGCGGACAGATAGAATTCCGCCAAATCGAGGCGTGCGTCCAAATCTTTCGGATCCAATTGCACTGCCCGCTCGAATTCTCCTCGAACTTTTCCAGCCAAACCCGCCGCCGACAAAAAGTTCGTGCGATCCGCCTTTTCGCCATACACGCGTCCCAGCCAAAGATGGAAACGGTTGTTGCCAGGATCAAGCGCTGTAGCCTTGCGGCAGGCGGATTCCGCCCGATCCCATTCGCCCAGCGCGTAGTAAGCGCGGCAAAGAAGATTAGCCGATTCGGCGTCGGGGGGCGCCGTGGAGAGTCGGCCATTCAAACTGGCAATGGCGTCATCGATGCGGCCAGTTGCCAACATATCCTGAGGAGTGTCGGCCGCGCTGGCAGCCAGCGAAGCAATAAACATGAATAAGACGAAAAAAACTTTGAGAACGCGACGGATCATCTAAAACTTGACCTGCGTTCGATCACCGATCGGCTTGCCATTAATTGAACTGATCGCAACCACGTCCTTCGCAGACAGGCCGCTCTTGATTTCAACCTGGGTAAGACTGGAAAGGGAAGTCTCCACATCTCGGCGTTTGAGTTCGTGGCCGACAACCTGCAACACATAAGGCTTGGTGTCGTCCATGCGCACCGCCTCTCGCGGCACCACCAGCACGTGATCATGCTCGGCAACCACGATGGTTACTCCGACGTTGATGTTGGGGAGAAGTTTCAAATCCTTGTTATCGATGATGCTGGCCGTCTCGCCGACGTTGCGCGTGCCGTGCAGCTTCACGGTCGAAGGAACGGCAGTGACGGAAGCGTGCCAAACGCGGCCCGGAACGGCGTCCCATGTCACTTCAATCGCGTCGCCGGGATTCAGCCTGCCCACATCGGGCTCATCGACAAAAGCGCGCACCAGCACCTTGCGCAGATCGGCCAGTTGCAAGAGAAGATCTCCGGCAGCCACGAAACCACCCTGCTTCGCGGGCAGCGAGTAGACGATGGCGTCAAATGGAGCGCGCACGTTTGATTTCGATAATACGTCCTGCGCCGCCTCGTAGGTGGCGGTTGCCTCCGCGCGCTGCGCTTCGACGTGCGCTAAATCTGCGTTGGAGTATCGCTTCGTCTGCTTTTGCTTCAGGAAGGTAAGCTGCGCCTCCGCGGTGACAAGAGCATTTTCTGCTTGTCGCACCTCTCCCGCTGTGGCCGCACCCTCACTCTCGAGTTTCTTCTCCGCGTCCAAATTGCGCTGCGCGGTATCATGATCGGTACGGGCTTTCACGAGTTCGGCATCGAGGCTCAACATCTCTTCCTGGCTTCCCCCGCGTTCGGCGGCGCTCAGGTCAGCCTGCGCTGCCTTCAACAAAGTCTGGGCGCGAGCGCCTTGGGCGCGCGCTTCGGCGTCGTCGAGGACAACCAGCAGTTGTCCCTTCTTAACCGCATCGCCCTCTTTAACCAGGACGCGCTGTACGCTGGTCGCGACCGGAGCGTGCGCTTCAAAGTTGTTCAGTGGCTCAATTTTTCCGTTGGTGGAAACCAGGCTGCGAATCGACCCTTCAGCTACGATGGAGGTGCGCACTGGCACGGAGTCATCGCGCCGTGAGACGAACGCGGCGAGTACAGCTACCGCCGCCAGAAGCGCAAGCGCCGTAACCCACCAGCGCCGCGGCTGGCTTCCCGAACTGTTTCCATTCAATGCCATACAGAGAAACGCACAAAGGTCAATGTATATCATCCACCCGCTGCGGGAGTCAGGCAAATGCGGGCGTGAGACCTACTCTTTAGATGCGGAAGACTGCGGGTTTGCGTCAAAGGAAGACGCTCAATTTTACTTGTCGATTCGAGTAACCGAACCACCTTCGCATCCTCGCGAATCTCAGCCCACGCTCCCGATACAATAATCGAATGGCAAAATCTCCCCGTTCGCGACTTTCTAGGAATGCGTCACCGCGCTATACCGCCGAACATGCGAGCGCTGGCCTCGACCACGATTTCCCGGAAATTGAAACCTGGCCAAACCAATTTCCCGGATACGAAATCGTTGTGGACGATCCCGAATTCACATCTGTGTGTCCGAAAACCGGCCTGCCCGACTTCGGCAATATCGTGATCCGATATGAACCCAATCGTCTCTGCCTGGAGTTGAAATCGCTTAAAGTATATTTGCAGGAGTATCGCAACCTGGGCATCTTCCAGGAAAATATAGTCAATCAAGTGTTGGAAGATGTTGTGCGTTGGGCGAATCCGGTGTGGGCCGAAGTTAAAGGTGAATTCCGTCCGCGCGGTGGCATTTCAACGGTGGTGATTGCGCGATGGCCGCGAGGAAAGAAAAGTAAGAACTGAAACTCTATCTAGGGCCGTTTGGGAATCCCACCCTCCGCGTCATGCTATATTCGCTCGACCGGTGACGCAAACCAAGTTCCAAGCACGCAGCGCGCTGCTCGTTTTGACCGCACTCAATCTGCTGAATTATGCGGACCGCAATGTGCTGTTCGCCGTGCAGCCCCTGGTGCAGGACGAATTCCACCTGAGCAAAATTCAGATCGGATATCTCACCAGCGCGTTCCTCGGTTTTTACATGATCGCCGCACCGTTCGTAGGGCCGCTGGCGGATCGCTATTCGCGCAAGCTAATCATCGCTTTCGGCGCAATCTTTTGGAGCGGCCTTACGCTGCTCACCGCCTTCACCCACACCTATGCGCAACTGTTAATCCGACACACGCTGGTCGGCATCGGCGAGGCGACATTCGTCACCATCGCGCCAACCTTTGTGGCCGACCTGTTCGCGGAGAAAATGCGCGGACGCATTCTCGGCATCTTTTATCTGGCAATTCCGGTGGGATCGGCTGCGGGCTATCTGCTGGGCGGCAATCTGGCACCGCACCACGGATGGCGATTCCCGTTCTACATTGCGGCGGTCCCGGGATTCCTGCTGGCGCTCGCCGTGCTGTTTCTCAAAGAGCCAGAGCGTGGGCAATTTGATTCGCTGCAGGAGACGCCGGAGCGCGGAACCGTTTTTGGTCTGGCGCGCAATCCGGCATTCCTGACCTCAACTCTGGGCATGGCGGCCATGACATTTTCGCTGGGCGGAATTCAGGTCTGGATGCCGCAGTTTCTTTACAGCGAGCGTCACTACACGCTCGCGCAAGCCAATTTTATTTTTGGCATCATCATCGTTGTCGATGGAATTGTGGCCTCGCTAGCGGGGGGATGGCTGGGCGATTATCTGCTGCCGCGAATGAAGAGTTCCTACTACCTGGTCTCGGCCGTCAGCATGGCGCTGGGCGTCCCCGTAATGATTGTTGCGCTCTTTACGAGAAGCCGAATCATGGTGCCCGCGATCGCCTTGGCGGCTTTCTTTTTGCTGCTGAATACATCTCCGCTGAATGCGGCGGTGATCAACTCGGTCGGCGCTCATATCCGCGCCACTGCCATCGCCGTGAACATTTTCATCATTCACATTTTGGGCGACGTACCTTCGCCTACCATGATGGGATGGGTCGCCGATCGCCGTTCGCTGCAGGCCGCGTTCGCCTTACCCGTGATTGCGATGGCTATTTCCGCCGCGATCCTTTTTTACGGGATGCGATTTGCGCCGCCGGTGCGGATCGACGCGCAATCAATGGAGTCGCAACTCCCTTCAGGGGCATCTTCCTAGCAGTATGCATTGGCAAATCATCAATTGGATTGCAGGCGGGATACTCGCACTCGCCTGGTTTTCGCGCATCGTCGAGGCGGCCATCGGCATGCCTCACGTGACTGATATAGCACGGCCGGGATGGGATCGGAAGCCAGCCACCGCAAATCTCGAGCCCAGAGTCAGCATCATCGTTCCAGCGCGCAATGAAGAAGAAGACATTCGCCAGACTCTCACGCAGTTACTAGCTCTGGATTATTCCAACTATGAAGTAATCGCAGTAGACGATCGTTCGACTGACCGCACCGGCCAAATCATGGATGAAGTGGCTGCATCGTGTGGAGCGGACACTCCGGTCCGCTTGCCGACAGCCCCCACAATATCGGAGGCAGCAGGCAAGCATGCACACCCCGCAAGACTGAAGGTGATCCACATAGCAACCCTACCCTCGGGATGGTTGGGCAAAACACATGCCATGTGGACAGCCGGCCAGCAAGCCACCGGAGATTGGCTACTCTTCACCGATGCCGATGTGCTTTTCAAGCCCGATTCGCTGCGGCGCGCCATTACCTATGCCGAGGCCGAGCGCGCCGACCACGTCGTCCTCTTTCCGCGCATGATCATGAAGCGCCCGAGCGAAAGAATGATGATCGCCTTCTTTCAAGCGCTCTTTGTCTTCGGACACCGGCCGTGGAAAGTGGCCGATCCGAAAGCGCGCGACCACATGGGCGTGGGCGCTTTCAATATGGTGCGGCGCTCCGTCTACGACTCGGTGGGAACGTATCGCTCCCTGCGCATGGAAGTCGTCGACGACATGAAACTCGGCAAGATAGTCAAGAACGCCGGATTCGCCCAGCGCAATGTTTTTGGCGAAGACCTGATTTCTCTCCACTGGGCTGAGGGTGCATTTGGCATCGTCAACAATCTCACCAAGAACTTTTTCGCCGTGCTTTCTTTCCAGTGGTGGCGAACCGTGATCACGATTCTTGGTCTAGGATTTTTGAATCTCGGACCATTTCTCGGCGTTTTCCTGGCCCATGGATGGACGCGCCTTCCTTACGCAGTCGCGCTGCTATCACTGTTTGGGATTTATCACGGAATGTCCGTCAGGTCGGCGATCCCGTCCTACTATTTCTTTCTGCATCCGGTAAGCACCAGCCTGTTCATGTACACGCTGCTGCGCTCCATGATTCTCACTCTCTGGAATGACGGCATTGAGTGGCGCGGCACCAAGTATCCGCTGGAGGAACTGCGCAAGGGGACGGTGTGAGGTCTCTGTTTTCTCTTCACCTTTGTTCACACATTATTTTGCTGCAGATGTGAGGAGAATCCTACTGCGGTTCCCCCGCCTCTTCGAGCGGCACGGGATCCTCTTCTTTGACGTGCTTTGCCTGGGGAGTTTTTTACGCTTCGCTCTCGTCGCGTTGTGGCCGGCGCGTTCTACGTCGTAATCGGTCGGGCACCGTATTGTTTCGAGCGGCGCAAAATGATCTGTGCGCGTCCGTCATAATCCTGGATCGTACCCTTAGTCTCAATCTGCTGGCCTTCGAGCTGGCGTCCGTCGCCCATCTTTTTTAGATCGGCCGGGAACCCAACCACAGTGAAGGGACATGCCTTCGGCTTTTTGCAGAAGTTGAGAAGTGTTACACCTTTGGTGCCCGTCTCTACGTGCAGCACAGTTCCGCGGACGCCTTGGCTTGCGCCCAGGTGCTTGCCCGCCTCGTCGAATGACACGCAGTCATGCGCCATGCTACTACCCGCCGCGCAGATTTTGCCCGTCGCAAAGAGAACCGCAAAAATAATTCCAATGGAGAAAACCGAGGCAGGAAAACGCATGATGAATGAGGCGGCGAGAAGGGCGTCCTCAATTCGATTGTGGGTGCGGAGGGGAGGTTAGGCGCCAACCCGCGCGTAAATTTTCGCGGAAGAGTTCCGAAAAGGGAACACCCGATATTCCGCTAAACGACGAAAGCTAAACGAAAAAGGTGGAGTGCCGGGGCCCTGCCCCGGCTGGCCACAAGTTCGCGGCGCACTACCCCGCATCCTCTATTTCGTAAAGGACTTTACCGCGCCCGCTTCATCTTCCTTCACGTCGAAGACGGTGTAGAGCTTCGTGATCTGCAGCAGGTCGTGGACTTTCTTAGTCAGGTTGAGCAGCTTGAGTTCGCCGCCCTGATTCTTGGCTGTCGTAAACGCGCTGACCAGTTCGCCAATACCAGAGCTGTCGATATAGTTCACGTCGCCGAGGTTGAGCAGGATCTTCTTCTGTCCCTTGGAAAGCAGGTCGCGCACGGTTTCGCGCAGCACCACGCTGCCTTCGCCGAGGGTGATCCGGCCGCTGAGATCGACAATCGTGACGCCATCCACCTGTCGAGTGCTGGACTTCATTGTCACTGAGGAGCCTCCTTGGAGTCCGCGGGGTTGCCGTGGACGTGCTTGATCATTATAAGTTCGGTGCCCGTCTGGGAGGGGTGGATTTCCACCTCATCCATGAATGAGCGTATCAGGAAAATACCACGCCCCGATGTTTTCATCAGATTCTCGGGCGCCAGCGGATCGGGAATCTTGCTGGCATCGAGCCCTTTGCCTTGATCTTTAATGACGATGACGAGATCGTGACTCGTACGCTCAAATGCCAGCGTAACCTTCTTGCTCGGGTCGTAGGCGTTGCCATGCAACACCGCATTCACCGCCGCTTCACGCACCGCCATGGAGATCTTCATGACCTCCTCATCGTCAAAACCGGCCTCCGTCGCCATCCGGCCAGCGGTTTCTTCGGCACTGTTCACCGTCTCCAACGTCGAATCCAGCGTATAGGAGACGCGGTCTGCGGTCATAGAGTGAATAGTTTCCTGAGTCAGCCTTCGCCTGGTTGCGAACGTGGCAACAGGCTTATCGTGCGCTCCAAACGCGGAGCACAGGCGAATTGAGAGTTTGCCTGTAGGGCACAGAAAAGTCAACGTAAAGGGTAGGCGTAAAGGGTAGGCGCGTCGCAGCACTCGCTCGGCAATCGAAGCCGGTACGCCGATTTCAGCGATTCACCACCTGCTTAATTGCTCCTGAACTCGCCTTGTGAAAGACGTCGCCGGAATAGCCGGCCTTGATGCCATAGGTGTTAGCGTGGAGGAACGATGTGGTCAGTGACGCCACGCCCTTTGTCGTGGTGCCCGTGCCTAGTACGGTCTTGCCGTGGGCAAAGGTGACGGTAGAGCCGTTGGGTATGGCCCTGGTCGAAGCCAGGGTTGCGATGAAAGTCACCGACTGATCGACCTGCGACGGGTTCGGCGACGAGGTGAGCGTGAGAGTCGTCTTGGCGGGGACGGTGTTGTTCAGAAGCACTCCGACGTTTCCGCCATTGTTATTGGCTGCTACCACGTCAGGTCTGCCGTCACCATTCAAATCCGCTACCGCCACGGAAGTCGAATAGCCTCCTCCGGAACCGTAGTTGAATGCGGTTTGAAAAGTTCCGTCACCATTGCCCAGCAGCACGCCCACGTCGCCAAAACCAGAGCAGGAGTTGATCCCGCACTCGGCGACGACGAGGTCAAGGAAGCCGTCGCCATTCACATCCGCGGCGACCAGTGCCAAGGGGCCTGCCCCACCTGAGTCGTAAGTAACGGGTGCTTGGAAGGTGCCGTTGCCGTTACCCATGAGCACGTTTACGCCGCCGCCACCGCAGGTGCCCGTCTCAGCGCACTCAGTGGACACCGCCAGGTCAGGGTAGCCGTCTCCGTTCAGGTCTCCAATCACAACCGAAAAGGACTCAGCCGGGCCCGAGATGTAAGTGATGGCAGGATAGAAGCTACCATCGCCGGCGCCCAGTAGTATGCCAACCGATGAGTTGGCGCAGGTTTCGCAGGTTCCTTGGTTGGCAACGACCAGATCCGGGATGCCATCGCCGTTGACGTCTCCGAGCGCAATCGACACCGCGCTAAACCCGCCAGACTCGTAGAGAACCGGAGCTTGAAAGGTACCGTCGCCGTTGCCCATCAACACAGCCACCACGCCATTGCTATTGCTGTAGAAGCTCGGGAAGGTGTTGACCACGACGATATCCAGATGGCCGTCGCCATTCAGATCCCCAACGGCGACCGAATGAGGGTAATATCCACCGGAGTCGTAACTGACAGGCGAGCCGAACGTGCCGTCGCCATTGCCCAGCATCACGCTCACTTCGCTGTCACCGCCCTGGCTCCCAGTCGGGAACGCGTTGGTCACGATGAGGTCGGGAATTCCATCGCCGTTCACGTCCCCGATCGCGACCGCAAGAGGTTCACTCCCTCCAGAGCCGTAAGTAGCAGGAGCTTCGAACGTGCCGTCGCCGTTGCCCACAAGCACACCTACCGTACTGGTTGCCCCATTAGCCACCACGAGGTCCAGCTTGCCATTGCCCTTTAGGTCTGCGATCGCGACTGAATCTGGGCCATTTCCGCCGGAGCTGTAGGCTGCGGGCTTCGCAAAACTCAATGGCGTGGTCTTAGTGGACGCTACCACTTCCGAGGACACTCCTGCAGGTAGGTTTTGCACTTCGACAGTTTGGCTCGGCCGGCTGATGTGAACCGCGGGATCGGATTGCGACGCCACCGGACCGTTAAGAAGAGAGCAGAGTGCGAAAACGGCAAACACGAAGCGGAGAGATTTCACGAGAACCTCCAGGAGATATCACTGCCGTCAAGCCGAGCCAGTTCTGATTGCCAGGGTCCGGATTAGTTCCTAGGGGGGAGTACGGCATTGGGAGCGAGGCGATTATGCTACTACCGCGACGCCGCGTCAAGACAGCTATGCCACGCTATGCCACGCCATCAACCCGGATGCCGAGGCGCCTGTTTTGAATCGGTTACGCGAACGTGGGATACTTCAAGGAAGCTTCTTATGAGCCGTCGAACGTAAGCATTCGCGGAGGGGAAGGTAGATGAAAGGGAAGATCGAAAGCGGAATCCTACAAGTCAGACCCCAGTGCGCGAGCCATATTCCAATACCTTACGGATGCTTGAGCGTGGTAGCGATCATCCTCGCGGTCCTGGCGACGCTAGCCGCTTCTTCACTTGCGATAGGAATAGCGATCCTTAAATAGCGTCCCAGTGTGGACTTGCTTTGCACACCGCTGCGAAGAAGCGCTTCAGCTTGACGGAATCCAGCTTGCCATCGGTGCGCACGCCGGAACATACATCGAGGCCGAACGGCCCTACTTCATCAATCGCCTGCTCTACATTTTCGGGTATGAGCCCGCCCGCGAGAAATAGCGGAACGCCAATTCGCTCGCGGATTTCCCGACTGAGCGTCCAATCGTGGGTTCTGCCCGTGCCGCCCAATTCCTTGATCGCGAGCTTCTGATTGCCGGAGTCGAGCAGGATAGCGTCCACATGCGGAGCGACCCGTTCAGCCTCATCCGCCGATTCCAGCCCAGTGACGTGAATCACCTGGACTAGAGAAATACCCGGAAGTGCGTCTTTGATGTCGCGGTGCGTGCCATCGCTGAGATGATCGCAGAGCTGAATCGTATTCGTCCGGCAAAATCGCTGTTGCTCGATAATGGCGGCGGCACTCTGTCGTGAAGTCAATAGGAATGTTCCAATGGCTGGCGGAATGGTCGCGGCGATTTCCGCGATGAGTTCATTGCTGATGACCCCCGGTCCGCTCGGCATGTGTGAAACCAGACCCAGTGCGGAAGCACCATACCCGACAGCGAGAGCAGCTTCATCAATGCTTCCGATGCAACAGATTTTTATTCGAGGAGTGCGCGTGGGCTTCATCCGCTAAAGTGGACATTTACATTTCGACAAACGACAGTGTCCTTCGTGTTGCTTCGTGACCTTCGTGGTTAATGCCGTTAGCTCGCGCGGAGAACTGCCGATCCCTACTCGCCATACGGAACCCAGATATTCTTAACCTGCGTGGCATGCTCGAGAAACCAGCGACCCTCAGCCAGCTTGGAATCGAACCAGTCGATCACGCGCCCTTCGTTCGTCCACACCTGCTTCAAATTGCCCACCGACATCGCCTTCGCAGCCGCAGCGCTGGCCTCATCGCCGAAGCACCAGATGGCATCGACATCATCATGCTCGGCAAGCGTCTTCAGAAGCTGCGAAGTATATCCAGTGACAATATTTACTGCGCCGCCCGGCAGATCGCTGGTGTCGAAAAGCTGGTAAAGATCGCCCGTAATCAGCGGGTATGCCTCAGAAGGAACGGCCACCGCCGTGTTCCCAACTGCAAGAGCCGGCATCACCACAGAAATAAATCCAAGCAGCGGCGCTTCTCGCGGGCAGATGATGCCGATCGTCCCAATCGCCTCGTTCATGGCGATCGCAACATTGCGGAACGGAGGATTATGTACCGCGCCGTCAAACTTATCGGCCCAAGCCGCGTAAGAGAAAATGCGCTCGATGCTGAGCTCCACCTCCGCCGCAGCCTGCTCTTTACCGACCGCGTCGCCAAGCCGATGGGCAATCTCCTCACGACGTTGCGAAAGATTTTCCGCGCAATAATAAAGAACCTGCGCGCGATTGTGCGCCGTGGCCTTCGCCCACGCGCTGGCCTTCCGCGCTGCTTCGACAGCATTGCGAATATCTTTACGATTTCCCAGCGGAGCTTCACCGAGCAATCGACCATCCGCCGCGCGCACCTCCATGCTATAGCCCGAGTCAGGGCGCGCCTGCTTGCCCCCGATGTAAAGCTTGACGGTGCGGTCGATCTCTGGGCAATCGATCGCCTGAGAATTACTGTCCGGGCCAGCCGACGCGTCAGGGTCTTCAGACAATTCCGTCTCGAGCGTCCGCGTCTTCTCCGCCGGCAGCATGGGCGAGCTCTTGAACCACGCCGGCTCCATATATTCGAGCAGACCTTCGCGTCCGCCCTCGCGCCCATAACCGCTCTCGCGGTAGCCGCCAAAACCGCAGGACGCGTCAAACAGATTCGTGCAGTTCACCCAAACCACTCCCGCCTTGATCTGCGAGGCAACGTGCAGGGCGACATTAATACTCTCGCTCCAGACGCAAGCGGCCAATCCATAAACCGTATTGTTCGCTAGCTCCACTGCTTCCGACGGCGTGCGGAATGTCATCGCCGCCAGCACCGGCCCGAAAATTTCCTGCTGCGCCACAATCGACGTCGGATGCACATTGCTCAACAGCGTCGGCGGATAATAAAACCCGCGCGCCGGCAATGCCACTTGCGGCTGCCAGCAAGTCGCTCCATCGGCCACGCCTTGATCGACCAGCTTGCGAATGCGCTCAAGTTGCACGCCGGCAACGATTGCGCCAATGTCAATCGCCTTGTCGAGCGGAGCGCCGACGCGCAGCGTGCTCATGCGATCCTGAATCTTGGCGATCAGCACTTCGGCAATGCTCTCCTGCATCAGCAGGCGAGATCCCGCGCAACAGACTTGCCCCTGATTGAACCAGATCCCATCGACCAACCCTTCGACCGTGCTATCGAGGTCGGCGTCTTCGAAAACAATGAACGGGGATTTTCCGCCCAGCTCAAGCGATAGCCGCTTGTGGCTCGTAGCCGTGGCGGCGCGAATTGCGCGCCCGACCTCGGTCGATCCCGTAAAGGCAATCTTGTCGACATCCGGATGCTTAACCAGCGCCTCGCCCGTTGAACCGTCCCCTGTAACGATATTCACTACGCCAGCAGGCAAGCCTGCCTCCTGACAGATTTCCGCGAAAACGAGCGCGGTGAGCGGCGTGAACTCTGCCGGCTTAAGCACAACGGTGTTGCCAGTCGCTAAAGCTGGAGCAATCTTCCATGCCAGCATCAGCAGGGGAAAATTCCACGGAATGATCTGTCCGACAACTCCGCAGGGAACATACTCGGGAAATTCCAAAATGAGAAGTTGAGCCCATCCCGCATGATGATAAAAATGCCGCGCCACCAGAGGAATATCAATATCTCGACTCTCGCGGATAGGCTTGCCGTTATCCATCGTTTCGAGAACGGCCAACAGCCGCGAATGTTTTTGCACCAATCGCGCAATGGCATACAGATAGCGAGCGCGAGCATGAGGACTAAGCGCCAACCATCCCAAAGACGCCGCCCGTGCCGCTTTGACCGCGGCGTCAACATCGGCGGCCGAGCCTTGCGCCATCGACGCGAGCTTCTCTCCATTCGAAGGATCGACGGTATCGAAATACTCGCCAGCCGCCGGCGCCCTCCATTCGCCGCCAACAAAATGTTGGAAGCGGAAGCCGTGACGCTCCAGCCATGCAACGGCTTCTTTGGAATCCTCAGGAGCGGGACCGTATTCCATGCTCACGAACTTTTCCGCAATGCTCATTGGCGTTGGCTCGATTCCTACTTAGTTCAGTTGTCATCCTGAGCGAAGCGAAGGACCTGCTTCTTGTCAGCGCGGCGAGGTAGCAAGTCCTTTGCTCCGCTCCGGATGACAGTCACCATTCTTTCTAACTGGCTGCTCACGCAATCGGATGCCGATACTCCGCCGAATAACGCCCGGTTGCGTAATGATCCAACTGCCGCTCAATATCGCCCAGCAATCCACTCGCTCCGAAGCGAAACATCTCCGCCCGCAGCCACGACGTCCCGAGTTCTTCTTTAATCATCGCCAACCAATCAATCGATTGCTTCGCCGTGCGGATTCCACCGGCCGGCTTGAATCCTACCGCCATCCCCGTTTGCTGCGCATATTCGCGGATGGCACGCGTCATCACCAGCCCCACCGGCAAAGTTGCATTCGTCTGCTCTTTGCCCGTCGATGTCTTTATGAAGTCAGCGCCCGCCATCATCGCCACCACGCTCGCGCGTGCCACGTTGCGCAGAGTCAGCAAGTCGCCGGTCCCAAGAATCACCTTCATGTGCGCCGGCCCGCAAGCCTGTTTGAACGCCGCCACTTCGTCATAGAGCGCCTGCCAGTGTCCGCCGAAAACGTGCGCCCGCGTAATAACGACATCGATCTCGTGCGCCCCCGCTTCGACCGATCGGCGAATCTCGTTGACCCGCTCCGCCAGCGGCGACAATCCGGCAGGGAAGCCGGTTGACACCGCCGCGACATGAATTCCACTCCCCTCGAGCGCACGCACTGCCGTTTCGACGAACGTGTGATAAACGCAGATGGCCGCAACTTTGATTTGCAACTCCTCGATCCCAAGTTTCTTTTCTAACTCCAGCTGAATCGGATGCTTTCCCTTCGCGCATAGGCGGCGAACGCGCTCGTCGGTGTCATCGCCCGAAAGAGTCGTCAGATCCATGCAGGTAATCGCTCGCAGAAGCCACGCCGCTTGCCATTCTTTTTTCACTGTCCGCCGCGCGACCTGGGATTGTGCGCGCCGCTCGACCGCGCTGGTATTAACGCGGACCTCGCGCACCCAATCCAGATTGAGAGGAACGCCCGCATTGGCCAGCAGTAGCTGTCCCGAGAGGTCGGCGATCGCGCTTGCGCCACCGGGAGCGTGCGCCGCGATACTGCGAGACTGGTTGTGTTCGACCGGCATGATGTTTCGCACGAATCGCTCGGCATCACGCGTCGCTCAGCGATGCCGGTAGAATCTCTGAATCTTAGATGTTCGTTGTGCCGACGGGTCGCAAGCTCCAAAATTCCGACAGGCGAATCGGTGCCGTGTCATTGTACGGCAGATTAAGACGAAAGCAGATGCGACGAAAGATGAAATCTGGTTTCGCGTTGACACCCGGAGGTTGCGCGGCTAGGCTCACGATGCGATTTCAAACATCTTGCAATTCCTACTCTGGAGGTCGTTTCTGATTATCTCGAGCCACGATTTTCGATTCCATCAAAAGTTCTCCCTGGCCGCAATTCTCACCGCATTCCTCGTAATCACGCTTTCAATGCCAGCGTCCGCCGCCGGCAAGAAAATCATCCTCGACACCGATCCTGGTTCAGACGACGCCATGGCCTTGATGCTGGCGCTAAATTCCCCGGAGCTCGACGTTCGTGCTGTCACCGTTGTGCCGGGCAACGTAACCGCCAAGCAGGGTCTCGAAAACGCGCTGCGCATGATGTCGCTTGCGAATCGTTGCGATATCCCAGTCGCCGCCGGCGCGCAGCATCCGCTTTTTCAAAAACTGATCACCGCCGAGTTCTGGCACGGCAAGAATGGATTAGCCAATATCGAATTGCCGCCGAGCAAATGCAAAGTTGACTCTCGCTATGGACCCGACCTGATCATCGAGATGGTGCACGCCGCGCCTCACGAGATCACGCTCGTCCCGGTCGGTCCGCTCACCAACATCGCACTCGCCGTCGAGAGAGATCCATCCATCGTCCCGCTGGTAAAAGAAGTTATTCTCATGGGCGGCTCGATTACCGGCGGTAATTCGACCGCCGCGGCCGAAGCCAATATCTACAACGACCCCGAAGCTGCCCAGATTGTCTTTCAGGCGGGATGGCCACTGACCATGGTTGGCCTCGACGTCGGCGACAAGACGTTGCTCTCCCCGAAGTATCTCGAGCAACTCGGCCAGACCCACGGTCCCGTGAATGATTTCATTTACACGGTGGCGCACTATCTCATCGATCTGTCAGCGAAGTTCGGCTTCAGTGGAACGCCGATGTATGATCCGCTGGCCGTCGGAGTAGCGATCGACACCACATTCGTAAAAGCTCCACCGATGCACGTGGACGTTGAAACGCGCGGCGCGTTCACTCGCGGCGAGACGGTTGCCAATCGCCACAACATGGTCGAGCGCGATGTGCTGCACGGCGACCGTTACATGGTCGAGGGAGTCGATAAGGTCGAGCCCAACGCGAGGGTTTGCGTAGACGTCGACGCCGACCGATTCCTGCAACTGTTCGTTTCGAGAATTCGCGGCAAGTAAACTCGCGATCAGCAAGCTCGCTCGCAGCAAGCAAATTCGCGACAGATGGATTTGCTTCCTATCAGGGTATCGCTTTAGCGATACCGAACGATCGAGCACCAACACGCCCCTTCAGGGGCCGGATACGGCAAGGAGAAACGATGTTCACACCCCACAGTCTGGGTATCGCACTATCAATGATGATCACGAGCGCCATCTGCTGGGGTTCCTGGGCCAATACCTACAAGGGCGTGAAGAACTATCGCTTCGAGCTCTTCTACTGGGATTATGCGGTCGGCATTTTTCTGGTGTCGCTGATCCTCGCCCTCACCATGGGAAGCACCGGCCACGATGCCAACCGTTTCTTGAACAACGTCCATTCCGCCGATACCACCAACATCGTCTCCACCATGGTCGGAGGCGCCATTTTTAATCTCGCGAACCTGCTGCTGGTGGCCGCAATCGACATGGCCGGACTCGCCATAGCCTTTCCCGTTTCTATCGGAATCGCGCTCGTCGTCGGCGTGATTTCGAGTTACGCCTTGCAGCCCAAAGGCAATGCGACTCTGCTCGCCGCCGGCGTGATTTGCGCATTCATCGCCGTCATCCTCGACGGCAAAGCTTATGGCAGCCTCGCGATTGCTGGGCGCGAAGTTTCAAAGAAGAGCCTCGTCACCTGCGTAGTCTCCGGCGTTCTGATGGGCCTCTGGGCGCCCTTTGTGGCGCGCGCCATGACCAATGGCAATACGCTTGGTCCCTATAGCATTGCCGTTTTTCTCACGCTGGGCGCGCTGCTCTCCTGTGCCATCTGGAATGTTTATTTCATGAAGCATCCACTCGCCGGTGAACCTGTAAGCTTCTCCGGCTTTTTCAGCGGACCCATCTCCGGTCACGCCCTCGGACTCCTCGGAGGATTCATCTGGGGCATCGGCATGGTGTTCAATCTCGTCGCCGCCAGTTTCACGGGAGTCGCCATTTCCTACGCCATCGGACAATCCGCGCCGATGGTTGCCGCGCTCTGGGGAGTCCTTGCGTGGAAAGAATTTGCCGGCGCTCCCGGCAAAGCGAAAATGTATCTCGCTCTAATGTTCGTCTTCTACTGTGTGGGAATCTTGCTCGTCGCTCGCGCCAACGGCTGACCCACGCTCATATCTTGCGGGCTCGAAACCTCAAGCAAACGCAGAATCCGAATTCTACGGAAATTAGAAGCCGCGAAGTGACTCCGTGCGCCTCCGCTCGCCCAAAAGTTGCCTCCCGTCCGCGATTAACCAGCGCGAGCCGCTACGCCGACAAGAATCCGCTAAAACGTACAGAGTTATGAAAAACTGAATTCCCGATTTTGGCCACTGCGCATTCGCCCCTTAGCCACGAAAACTCTTGACTTTGCATTTCTAATCTATTTATATGGCCCATCGCTAAAAAGGGATAACTCCCAGTATTTTGGGGCGAACTTTGCCCGCGCGAGAGTTGAGTCCATAAGGTCGTCACTACGCTGGTCGAAACAAACGGTGGCCGCAAGAGGTGGAGATTGATGCTGAAGAGAATAGCGCTGATCGTCGTGGTTCTGTGTCCGGTGTTTTTCCTCTGTCCAAGTCTTTATAGTCAAGCGAACGGCAGTCTCTCCGGCAACGTTGTCGATAAAACCGGCTCCGTCATCTCCGGCGCGAGCGTGAGAATCACCTCCCAAGCCACCGGCCTGACCCGCGAAACCAAGACCGACGATTCGGGCCACTACCTCGTGCCCCTGCTGCCCCCCTCCATCTATACGATCCACGTAGAGTCGCAGGGCTTCCGGACCACCGAGCAGAAAGACATCCGCTTGCAAGTCGCCGAACAGCTCGAGATTGATTTCTCGCTCGTCCTCGCCTCCGTTAGCTCGACTGTCGAGGTCAACGCCACCGAAGTAGCCGTCGAGACCACGAACCCAACCCTCGGCCAGGTCATCACCGCCGAGGAAGTCGCCGACCTTCCGCTGAACGGCCGCAATTTCGTCCAACTAGCGACGCTGACTCCTGGAACAACTTCATCGACGAACCCGAACAGTTTCTTTACCCAGGCCGCCAGCAGTGAAGCGGCCACGCGCGGCGCATTTTCGCTCTCGGTCGGCGGATCGCGCGAGCAGAGCACCGATTGGCTGCTCGATGGCAACGACAACAACCAACTCGACGAAGGCGGAATCGCGATCTTCCCGGATATGGACGACATCCAGGAATTCAAGGTCCTGACCTATAACTACTCGGCGGAGTATGGAGAGCGCGCCGGCCCAACCGTGTTAGTCACGACCAAAGCAGGCACGAATCAGGTACACGGCACCCTGTTTGAATTCTTCCGCAACACTTCGCTCGACGCATCGACTCCGTTTATTAACAGCGTGGGTAAATTCAATCTCAACCAGTTTGGCTTTTCCCTGGGCGCCCCGATTCAGAAAGACAAGACCTTCTTCTTCATCGATTATCAAGCCAAGATGCAGCGCAAAGGCGTGCCGTTCACGGGCTTTGTTCCGACTGTTGCCCAAGTCACTCCCGACGCGAACGGCAACTACGAGGAGGGCCCCACCGCCTTGGGTGCGACGACGCTCAACAACCCTTACTCAGGGCAGCCTTTTCAATGCGTGGGAAACACGGTTACTCCGGAACCGGTGCTAGCCGACGGAAGCCAGACCCCAGGGACAGCCTGCGCCGTCATTCCCGCAGCCTTGGTCAATGCGCAAGGTGCGGCCGTGGCCGCACTCTACCCCGCCCCGAATGCCTCCCCAAGCGCCACCGGGTTTAACTACGTTAACCTGCCCGTGCGCAAACTGAACGAAGGCACCGGCGATATTCGGGTCGATCACAATTTCTCCAGTAAGGACTCGATTTTTGCGCGCTTCAGCTACGATCAGGCAACCAACTTCGTCCCCGGCGGATCGCCAACCTGGTCGGAAGAAAATGCCTTCGGCAGCAACCAGCACATCGAGAACCACGGCCGCAACGCGATGGTATCCGAGACTCACGTGCTTTCCGCGAACACCATCAACCAACTCAACCTCGGATACAACCGAATCTTCAATCACATCAACTCCTTCGGCACAGGCACTTGCGAAGCCGCAAATCTGGGCATTCCCGGCGCGGATCTAGGTGCCGCATGTGACACCATCACCGGCTACCCAGCCAGCCTGAACCAGTCAACCAAGGATTGCGAAAGTTGCGGCCTCACTTCCTTCCAGATGGGCAGTTATTTTTCCATTGGTGACCGCGGTTACGCGCCCTATCAGGGCGGGACGAACGTCTACTCGGCAGGCGACACCATCGATCTCATTCGCGGCAAGCATGACATCCGTATAGGCATGACCTATCGCGCCAATGAAATGAACGTGCGCAACAATGCGTTTCAGGATGGTTACGTCGTAAATTTTGGCACCGCAACCGGCGATGATATTGCCGACCTACTCGTCGGCAGCATGGGTGTTTTTGCCGCTCACGATCAAACCTTCCTCGGGGCCACCACGGGCCGCCGCTTCAAACTGTTTCGCCCTTACATTCAGGATGATTGGCGCGTAACCCCCAATCTCACCTTGAACCTGGGCTTCGCATGGGCAATCGTTCCGCCAGAAACCGAGGTCAAAAATCGCCAGGCGGAGTACGACGTTACCGACCTCACTTGGTACGTCCCCGCCGGCAGCCCCGGAGTTACCGGCTGCACGCACTGCGTGGCCACGGACGGAAGGGTCGGCATTCAGTTTGACAAGAAGGCCTTGGAGCCCCGCATCGGCCTGGCATGGAAGCCCTTTGGAGGCGACAAGACGGTGGTTCGTGCCGGCTATGCCATCTACCATGATTCTTCGTGGGATCAGGGCGGGCAGGGTTTGTGGCAGAATCCGCCTTACTATGCGGAAGTCGATCCCTGCACCTTTTGCCTCACCTATGGAGCCGCCGCCGGTTCATTGTCAGGAGGCTTCCTCCTTCCGGTCGGCACTCCTTCTTCCACGACCGTCAACGGCGGCCTTGGTGCCGTCTATAGTTCACCCGTGAACCCTACCGCTTACACCGGATCCATCCAAGCTCAGAATCGCAATTTCGTGCAGGGTATGATCCAGCAGTTCAACCTCAACGTTGAGCGTCAGGTCCCCGGCAACGTAGTGCTGACCGTGGGCTATGCGGGGACTCGCAGCTCGCATATTCTCACCAGCCAGCTGAACGAAAATCTGAATGATCCCAATGCCTGCTCGGACGGCTCCAATCCCGTCGCGGGCTACACGCTGGGCTGCAACTTTGGGTTTTTCCCGTACGCGGCAAACCAGCCGGGCGGAGGAATCTTTCAATCTGTCGACACCAACAACAGCATCGGTCAGGCCCGCTACGACTCAGTTGAGATCAAGGCTGAAACCAAGAGTGTTCGAAATGGACTCTACGCACTGATCGGCTACACCTATTCCCGCAATTTTGACAACGGCATGCCCGACGGCTTGGGTACGAATCCCGGGGCGTTGTATTATCCTTTGCCGGGAACTGCGAAGCTCGATTGGGGTCTATCGGAACTCAACCTCAACAACAGTTTTACTGCCAGCATCATTTATAACCTCCCGTTCGGCAAGGGCAAGCATTGGGGTGGCGATTGGAACGGTCCGGTTGATGCCGCGCTGGGGCATTGGCAAGTCAATCTGATCGAAAGGGCCACGTCGGGATTCCCGTTGTACGTGGTCGACAGCAGTGAGGGTTCGGGAGTGGATTTTTCCTACAACGGAAATAACTTCTCGCGTCCGAACCAAGTGGGTGACCCCAACAAGGGCGGGAACGAGGGCGGACAAACGGGCTGTCCCACACAAGTTCACACAATTCAGAATTGGTTCAACCCATGCGCGTTCGCTTTCGCCCCTGCCGGAGAACTCGGCACCGGTGTTCGCGCGCCGGTTTACGGTCCGCGTTTCGTAAATACAGATTTCTCCCTGATCAAGGACATTCCGTTGTCGTTCCGGGAGGGGATGAATCTGCAATTCCGGGCGGAGTTTTTCAATCTCTTCAATCATCCGCAATACTACCTGGCAGGTGCCGCAGGCACCGGAGAAATGGACATAAACTCGACCTCCAGTTTCGGAGTGATCAACAACACCGTGAACAACCCGCGCCTGATTCAGTTCGCGCTCAAGCTTAAGTTCTAGACGGCTGGATTCCGTTTTCAACTTCGGGCAGACCGGCAGCTGCATTCAGCAGCCCAGTCTGCCCTTAGTTTTTCAGCCGC
>JGI12635J15846_10000599_pt1 | contig 31220 bp, 34 predicted proteins | sample BlaSpr_A8_OM2_M2_FD_15846 | JGI IMG/M metagenome (IMG submission 15846)
TTGCAGGTCGAAGCCGTTACAGATGCTGATATACCGTCGATACCGGACTTGCAGGTCGAAGCCGTTATAGAAACGTCTTCTTCTGATGGCTGCGAAATACCACAGCCATCGCAGGCACCCCAGCTCGTCGAGGCCGACGACGAAGCCGAAGAGATTGCCATTAAATACATTGCTGAACACGCAACCGAAATCGCGGCGGACGGCGAAAAGCCATTTCAGCCAATAGGCGGAATCCACGAAGACGAGGCTACCGCCGAAACCAAACAATCGCTGGCCAAGGCCGCGGCCGTTGGGAGTGGGTCTGAGGCTGCTGCCACGACCACGACGAATAAGCACGCACCGCAGCCTTCCATGCCCCAACGGGGAAGCGCTCTGCAGCGGATTTCCCAGCTCGATATAAAGGGGCGAATCCAGCTCGCCATGAAAGGCAGCAAGGAAGAACGTGCCCTGCTGGTCCGCGACGGCACAAAAATTGTGGCGCTTGCGGTCCTAGACTCGCCCAAGATCAGCGACAGCGAAGTGGAAAAATTCGCCAGTCAGAAGAATGTTCTTGAGGCGGTGCTTCGAACCATTCCATTGAAGCGGCGTTTCATGAAGCAGTACAACATAGTTCGCAACCTGGTCTTCAATCCGCGCACTCCGATTGACGTATCTCTCGGCTTGATGAAAAACATTCTGGTCGCCGATCTGAAGAATCTGTCCGGCAATAAAGAAGTTTCAGATACGGTGCGGAAGCTTGCGCTTAGAATGTACAGGCAAAAACTGGTTGTTGACAGGTAGAAAACCGCTACAATACTGGCGCCATGGCGTCATTGGCGTCTTCCGATCCCATCACTGAGCTCTTAGAGAGGGCAAAGACGATTGCCGTCGTAGGACTCTCCGACAACCCTCTTCGTCCCAGCCACGGAGTTTCCGCTTACATGCAGACGCATGGCTACAGAATCATTCCTGTGAATCCGAAAATTAGCGAAGCGTTGGGTGAAAGGTCTTATGCATCACTGCGAAGGGTCCCAGAAAAGATTGATATCGTGAACATCTTTCGCCGGCCAGAGTTCGTCGAGGAGATTGTGGATCAGGCTATCCAACTGAAGATTCCGGCCATTTGGATGCAGGAGCGGATTGTTCATGAAAAAGCCGCAGAGAAAGCGCGGAAGGCGGGAATCTTTGTGGTAATGGATTTGTGCATTCTGAAAGAACATCGAGCGCGTTTTCGCTAGCGCATTTTGGGCCAGGCTTTCAGTCGGGCCGTAACGAGCCGAAATCAATGATTGGCCCGACTGAAGTCGGGCCCTACCACTTCGCGACATCCTCGAGTTTGCTCAACCTACGACTACTTCTTCGGCCCGTTCTGACTGGAGCCATCTGCACTCCGTCGCTTCCGCCTAATCTCTTCCACTCGCTCACGAATCCTCTTCTCGATCCCCTCTACGGTCGGATGATAATAAATGCGGTTACGCAAATTGTCCGGCAGGCATTGCATATCCGCGACTTTGCCTTCTAAATCGTGGGCATACTGATAGCCTGCTCCGTAACCCATCCCCTTCATCAATCCTGTCGGAGCATTTCGCAAATGGAGTGGAACTGATTCGGCGGCGGTGCGCTCAACATCCTCCAGAACGGCAGAGTAGGCGGTGTACAGCGCGTTTGACTTCGGCGCAACCGCTAGGTACACGACGGCTTGCGCGAGAGCTAGATTGCCTTCCGGCATGCCGATAAAATCGACTGCGTCCCGGGCGGCCATGCAGAGGTCGAGCGCATTGGGATCGGCCAAACCGATGTCTTCGACCGCCATCCGCACCACGCGGCGTGCGATATAAAGGGGATCTTCGCCGGCCTCCAGCATCCGGCCAAGCCAATAGAGGGCGGCGTCCGCATCGCTATTCCGAACCGACTTATGCAAGGCGGAAATCAGGTTGTAATGTTCTTCGCCGCCTTTGTCGTAGAGCAGGACACGTTTTTGTACTGCATCCTGAACAATCTCGGTTGTGATCTCCGCGCCGACCTCTTTGCCGTCATGTTCGCGCGCCAGGATTGCGGCAACTTCGAGAACGTTGTAGGCGCTGCGCGCATCTCCGCTTGAGTACGACGCGATCTTCGCGAGCACTTCGTACGAAGCCCGCAATTTCAGCGCACCCAGTCCGCGAGGTTCGTCCTCGATTGCCCGCTTCAACAACAAGATAATTTGCTCCCCCGCCAGCGGCTTGAGGACATACACACGGCTTCGAGACAACAACGCCGAAATGATTTCAAACGAAGGATTCTCGGTCGTCGCACCAATGAGCCGGATGTTTCCTTTCTCCACGTGAGGAAGAAAGGCATCCTGCTGTGCTTTGTTGAAGCGATGAATTTCGTCGATAAAAACGATGGTGCGAGTACCGTATTGCCGGCCGCGCTCGGCGTCGGCCATCACCTGCTTAATTTCTTTGATTCCGGTGAGCACGGCAGAAAACTCAATGAACATTGCCTTGGTCATGTGCGCGATGATCTGCGCCAGGGTTGTCTTCCCCGTCCCGGGAGGCCCCCAAAATATCAGTGAGCCGGTATCGTCGCGCTCGATTTGGGTGCGGAGCGGCTTCCCGGGGGCGACAAGATGCTCCTGCCCGACGAATTCATCAAGTGTCCGAGGACGCATGCGGTCGGCGAGAGGGCGCGTGCGGTCGACGGTGTTGTCGGTACTAGATACAGCTTGGAACAAGCCCATAGGTCATTAGATGCTGAAGATAAATCGCCGGACCTTCGGCGCCCCAGTCCAGCGGCATTGCCGGCCCTTCAGCCATTAGGCCGCTGCCTAGCCACCTCGTACATCACAATGCTTGCGGCGACCCCGGCATTTAGCGATTCCACGTTTGGTGAATGCGGGATAGCTATCATTTCGTCCATTCCTGAAATTAGTTCGCGAGGTAAGCCCGCGCCTTCACTTCCGATGAAAATCGCCGCTGGAGAATCAAATTTCGCTTCGTGAACAGCAACGCCTTTATGCGACGACGTTGCGAACAAGCGAAGCCCACTTTCGCGGAGAGTTCCTAAAATTCCCGCCAAATTCGCCCGAACCAGAGGCAATCTGAAAACCGACCCTGCCGAGGCTCTCACCACCTTCGAATTGAATGGATTTGCCGTCCCTTCTCCAAGAACCACTCCGCAAGCTCCGAAGGCTTCGGCGGATCGCAACATTGTGCCAAGGTTTCCAGGATCCTGCACCCCCGCAATCGCGAGCAGCGGACCAGTACGTATTTTTGTCAGAATGTCGTCCAACGTGAACTGCTTGCATTTCACGAGGGCTGCCACCCCTTGCGGAGTCTCGCTGGGAACGGCGCTGGCAAATAACTTGTCTGGAAGCAGCAGTGTTTCCACGTATGCAGCCAACTGGGGAAGCAGCCTCTCTGCCTTGTTTTCTCCGGACTTGCTGAAAAAAACCGCCCGAAACTTGAGACCGCTGCGGATTGCCTCTTCTACGATTCGGACTCCCTCAATCGCGCAATACCCATCCGCGGTCAATTCTCCGCGCGAAAACGCGGTGCGTAGTTCCTTGACCAACGAATTGTGCCGCCCTTCAATCGTCCGCAAACGTGCCTGGAGATTACTGGATCGACTGGCCGGCTTCTTTACAGTGGTGCTCATCTTGGCCAAATCATACCTGTTTGTCTCGGTTTAGAGCGTGTCCCGTGATATCTTAAGTCTCTAAATTTCCCAACACTTAGTAAGGGTAGCTCGGTGCGCGCCGAAATCGTCAAAATTAACAGCGATAAACCAGAAGCATCCCTGGTCCGATATGCGGCTGACCAAATTCGGGCAGGCGAAGTCCTGGGGATGCCGACCGATACTTTCTACGGACTTGCAGCGGACCCGTTTAACCTGCGAGCCGTCGATCGCGTATATGAAATCAAGTCACGGTCCCGACACAAGCCTCTGTCGTTGCTGATCGAAAGCGTGGAGCAGGCCGAGGAGCTGGCAAAGCCGCTGCCGGAGGAATTCCATGCCTTGGCTCGGAAATTCTGGCCGGGACCGCTGACGATTATCGTTCGGGCCGCTTCGAGACTTCCCTTGAAAGTCACGGCCAACACTGGCAATGTTGCATTGCGCATTCCCAGCTCGGCTATACCTCTGGCGGTGGTTCAGGCAGCCGGCATTGCGATTACTGCGACATCCGCGAATCTCAGCGGCGAAGCGGAATGTACCACTGCCCATGCGGTGCGCGATCAGCTTCACGACCGCATATCTATTATCGTGGACGGAGGACCTTCGCCTCGAGAGGTCTCGTCAACCATCATCGATTTAACCGATGAAGAAGCCCGCTGGAAGATAATGCGGGAAGGTGCAATCCCGGCCCAGGAGATCTCCGAGTTCTTTGCCCGAGGATGAGCGCTTCAGCATCCAACCGCCGAAGCCATTGGATCGCGCGACTCCTGCTCGTCGCCGCCCTGCTTGTAGCGGGTTACCTAATATTTGTTTCATCGCAGATTGTCGCGGAATCCTCGAAGCAGGATCTCCATCGCGCCGACGCAATTGTCGTGTTCGGTGCCGCCCAATATGATGGCCATCCCTCGCCGGTATTTCGTGCGCGGCTCGATCATGCATTCGAACTCTTCCAACAACATCTAGCGCCCGTAGTTCTTACCACCGGCGGATCAGGGTCCGACCCCTCATTTAGCGAAGGGGGAGTCGGCCACGACTATCTTGTGCATCGCGGAATCCCGGAGTCCAGCGTCATCGCTGAGACTCAGGCGTCTGATACTGCGGAGTCCGCCAAGAGATTAGCCGTCATCATGCGCGAAAATCACATGAGCAGTTGCATTGCTGTCAGTGATGCGTATCACGTTTTCCGAATCCGCAACCTGCTTGAACACGAGGGAATTCGTGTATACGTCTCTCCGCGTCCCGATTCGCGCCCGCATTCTGTGTGGCAAAAAGGAGTCGCGTTGCTGCGGGAAAGCGCGAGCTTTATATTGTGGAAGGTGCATCTCGTTGGATAGAGCCCGTTTTTCGTTACTGAGGTTCATCTAATGCGTTTGTCTGATCTTTCCGCAAGGAGGCGCTCGTGTCGATCACCAGTCCGGAAGAATTCGAAGGGATGCGAGCGGCAGGTAGAGTGGTCCGCCTCATACTCGACGCTATGAAAGAAGCTGTCCGGCCAGGAGTTACTACTGCTGAGCTCGACGAAGCTGGCGCCAACATCATGCGCCATAACGGGGCCCGATCGGCTCCTGCGATGGTCTACAAGTTTCCTGGAACAAATTGCATCAGCGTAAACGACGAGGCGGTGCACGGAATCCCGGGGAAAAGAGTGTTGCGCGATGGGGATCTGGTGAAGCTTGATGTGACCGTCGAAAAGGACGACTTCATCGCGGACGCAGCACTAACCGTCGCCGTCGGCAGAGTCGCCGCCAGCAATCAACAATTGATCGACTGCGCCGAGCGCGCTTTTGCTCAAGCCATGCTAGTCGCGCGTTCGGGTCGCCAAGTATCTGAAATCGGTCGCGCCGTAGAGCACGAGGTCAAGCGCAGCGGATTTTCCGTAATCCGCGATTTGGGAGGACATGGCATCGGCCGCACCATTCACGAACAACCTCGAATTCCGAATTTCTGCGATCCCACTGCCACGCAGATTCTCACCGAAGGCTTGGTGATTACAGTCGAGCCAATTATTTCTGCAGGATCAGGCCGCGTAACTCTTGACCGGGATGGCTGGACCATTCGCACCGCCGACCGCATGCCGTCCGCTCACTATGAACAGACGCTTGTGATCACAAAAGACGAACCAATCCTGCTGACCGCAGCCGCGTAGTTACTTGATGTGACAAGTTGCCAGACCGCGTTTTTCCAGATACTGCTGGTGATAGTCCTCGGCCTCGTAAAACTTCACGGCGGGAACAATCTGCGTAACAATCGGTTTGCTGTAGCGGCGTGATTTTTCCAGCGCTTCTTTCGAAGCCTTCGCTGCCCGTTCCTGTTCGGCATCGTGAAAAAATATCGCCGATCGGTATTGCTTTCCAAAATCCGGACCTTGTCGATTCAATTGCGTGGGATCGTGATTCTCCCAAAAAACATCCAGCAATTTGTCATACGAGATTTTCGCAGGATCGTATTCGACTTCAACCGCCTCGGCATGCCCGGTCGTATCCGTGCAAACTTCCTTGTACGTGGGATCCTCTAACTGCCCGCCCGTATACCCTACCCGGGTCGACAGCACCCCCGGTAATTGCCGGAACGTCGCTTCGACTCCCCAGAAACATCCAGCTGCGAACGTAGCCTTTGCCATATGTATCTCCATTAGTTTGAGTGAATTACATTCGATTCTAATTGGATGCGCCAAATCCGGAAAAGAGGCACACAGGCCCCCTCGTCGCGAGTGTAAAATCTTTGCATACTATCAGTTATCTACGCCATTTGGACTATTGCCATAACGGGAATAGGTGGACTACTATTCTCGCGTCGAGTTAACAAGTAGTAAGGAAGGATCTCCCCAATGCGTATCCCTCGGTTCCTCGCACTACTCTCTCTGGCCCTAGTCACTCTATGCGCCGCTAGCTTCGCATTTCAATACGACTTTTCGACTCTGCCGGCCGGCGTTAACACCCACACTTTTACTGGTCCTGGCGGATTTATGGTCACTGTTTCCGGTTTCGACTTGAGCGGGGACCCCGCTCCCGACACCGTCCTTGCGTATAAGAATGACAGCTCGACCGAGCAGGGGCTCGGCTTGGTTAATGACCCGTCAGGGCAAAACGAGATCACTGGCAATAGCTTCATCCAGTTGAGCGGGAGCATCACTTCCCTCATCTTTAATTCTGTGCAGGGCGCAGAGGGGTGGGCTATCTTCGAATCTAACGTTTCCGGCTCGGGTAACTTGGGAACACCGTTCGCTACCGGCTCAGGACCCACGTGGAGTCTGGCTGGAGTTACCATGACGTATGTTTCGGTGTTTGCTACAGGCCCCGTCGGCACTGCCCCGAATATCCTGGTTGGCGCTAACGGCCCTGATGCCCGCGTCCCAGAGCCCGGTACGACAGCAATGATCATGACGCTGGGGCTTGTAGGCCTTTTTGAAGTTGGCCGCCGCAAGCTGATGGCTTAACCCTTCCAAAGTTACTGGAAAGCCGTTCCTCCGGGAACGGCTTTTTCTTGTCTGCTACTCCGAATTTGGCCACGACGAGCCGACGCCGAGTCTGCCGAGCCCCGTCCTGCCGCATTCCATGAACCGGGCCGTAGCAGCCCTTAAATCGCGCCTCTCTAGCTGTGCTAGTATTTTCGCTGCCCAGCTCTGGAGATGTTCAGGGCAACCAATCCACGGGAGCCTTAGCTATCATCCAAGCTGACGCGAAATAACGATGGCATGACAATGAAAGATACTTTGGGGGTGTTATTAGCTGGAGGCGCAGGCGAGCGGCTCTATCCGCTCACTCGCGATCGGGCCAAGCCTGCCGTTACCTTTGGCGGCATGTATCGCATCATTGATATCACTCTGTCGAATTGCATCAACTCCGATTTGCGCCGGGTTTACATCCTCACACAGTATAAAGCGCTTTCTCTCAACCGCCATATTCGCGAAGGATGGAACATTGTCGGCCGTGAAATGGGAGAATTCATCGAAGTGCTGCCACCGATGAAAAGAGTCAGCGATCAGTGGTATCAGGGCACTGCTGACGCGGTTTACCAAAATATTTATTCCATTGGCTCGGAGCAGCCCCGACATGTGCTGATTCTTTCCGGCGACCATATCTACAAAATGAATTATGGCCGGATGCTCAAACAGCATAACGACTCTGGCGCCGACGTAACGCTTGCAACAATTCAGATTGATCCCGAAGAGGTTTACCGGTTCGGCGTGGTGGACGTTGACCGCGACTACCGCGTGGTTGGATTCCTGGAAAAGCCCAAAGAAACCGCGTTGCGCTCACCCTACAATCCGCACAAAGTCTCCGCCTCAATGGGCATTTATATCTTTAACACGGATGTGCTTATTCCAGTGCTGCTGAAAGATGCCGAGGATGAGCATTCCAGCCACGACTTTGGCAAGGACATCCTGCCAAGGATGATGGACGATTACCGGGTTTATTCCTTCGACTTTGTCGACGAGAATAAAAAAGAGGCCCTCTACTGGCGCGACGTTGGGACGCTGGAGGCCTATTACGAGGCGAACATGGACATCGTCTCGGTCTCGCCCGTGTTTAATCTCTACGACTCGGAGTGGCCGATCCGGACCCACCAGCGGCAGTATCCGCCGGCTAAGTTTGTTTTTGCGGAACCTGGACGAACGGGACAGGCGATGGACTCGATTGTGTCAGCGGGATGCATTGTTTCTGGAAGTAGCGTTCGCAACAGCGTGCTTTCCCCGGACGTTCGCGTCAATTCTTACAGCGATATCGACGCGAGTATTCTGTTTTCTCATGTGAATATCGGAAGACATTGCCGCATTCGCAATGCAATCATCGACCGCGACGTGCACATCCCGGAGGGAACGACGATTGGCTACGATCCTGAAGCCGATCGCCAGAAGTACTTCGTAACCGACAGTGGAATTACGGTGGCAACGCGCGACTATTCGCTTTTTGAAAATCCGGTTACAGTCGATTACTTCACCAGCGAGTAAGCGCTGGCTTCGCTCAAATCACCTTGTCATCCTGAGCGTAGCGAAGGACCTGTGTAATTGAATTCTCCTGCAGAGGTCTTTCGCTTCGCTCAAGATGACAATTCAGAATAGTTCGCCAAAATTCACGGGCGCAACGCTACGCTCCCCGCTTGGCCTTCAACTCCACTAATAGTCTCTCGATCTTGTCTTCTTTTTCCAGTGCAGCGAGGCGGTCTTCCACGTCGTCGGCAGCCATTTCAGACTTGGCTTGGCTTGATGCCTGGGAATGCGCAACCTTGTGTTTCATGCGATCGAAGGCTGCGCCGCTGGATCCATTTCCAGAGGCCATCTTCGCGTCGCTGGCCTTTGAGACCGCTCGCGCGCGTCGGTGTTGGGCAATAAGAAGATCCGCCTTGCCTTGCGCCTCAGCGAGCTTTTGCTCCAGTTGCCGCAGAGCAGTTTTCAAGTTTTCAACCTGCGCCTTCTGATCGGAGACTTGCTGTGCGAATCCGTCGCAGAGATCACGATAACTTTCGACTCGCTGCAAAGCGGCCCGGGCAAGATCGTCCTGCTTTTTGTCCACTGCGAGTTCCGCCTTCCGTGTCCACTCGGCGACTTTCTCTTCATTTTCTTTTCGCTTCTTGTCGAGAAGATGTTGGTCGGCGATGGCAATGGCTACTTGTGTCTTAACTTGCAGAAGCTGATTCTGCATGTCGAGGATTACCTGCTTGATCATCTTTTCCGGATGTTCGGCCTTGTCGATAAGGTCGTTTAAATTGGCCCGGACTAACGTTGAAACTCTCTCTAGTAGTGCCATGGTAGACTCCCTTCAAAAAACTGCTTTTACTAGCTGCGGTTCATTTCTGCGCCTGACCTGACCTTGTGTAGCCTGCTGAAGCTCTTCCGAAGTGGTTCGGTATCAGCAGGCCAACTCCTGCGCCGATGGCCAGCCAAGGTCCGACGTGGCCAAGCGCTACGCCAATTGCAGTTCCTATCCCCACTCCGATTGCGATGCCCAATCCCGCGGATATCGGTTTACACGTCATACTTGTGCCTCCTTCGAATGCGATTTCTCCCCAGCCTATTTGCCGTCACCCTTTGCAGGCGGAAGAACGTCGGGCGGCTTTGGCCCCTTGTCACCGATCATCCGTACCTTCCCAAGTAGTTCACTCATGCTCATGCCCGACAGGGTTTCGAAGAGCGCCGGCACTTGCGCCGCCATCTTTGTAATGTCGCCGGTGATTTTGTTCAGTCCCGCTGCGTCACCATTTCCGGTTGAAACCACCGTAATTTTGTCCACATTCGCCAAAGGAGCTGCCAGCGCCTTCACAATTTCCGGCAAGCTTGTGAACAGTTTGTCGATAACCGCGGCCTGGTTGTACTCCTGATAGGCTTCCGCTTTTACGCTCATCGCCTTGGCTTCCGCTTCGCCTTTTTTGAAAATGATTTCCGCTTCCGCCTCGCCTTGGGCGCGAATGGAAGATGCGTGACCTTCGGCTTCCGCGATCAACCGCTGCTTTTCAGCGGCCGCCAGGGTCTCAATGCGCTGCCGCTGGATCTCGGCTTGCTTCAGGACTGTGGCGATTAGCTCCTTTTCGACACGATTAATCTCAGCTTCCTGCACCTTGACTTGCTGCTCTTTTTCCACCTGTTGCACCTTCACCTGCTCAGCGATCACTTGCTGTTGCATGATGTTGGTTTGGATGTCGTAGGCTTTGTCTGCCTGCGCTTGCTGGCGTTTCGTTACTTCTAGGAATTGCGCTCGCTTGACTTCCAGGTCGCGTTGCGACTCGGCCTGCTTAGCTAGAGAGAGCGTTTCGGCAAGCACTCGCTCCTGATCGGCTTGTGCCTTGGCGACAGCGGATTCGCGTTGAGCCAAAGCGCGCTTAATCGCAGTGTCGCGGTCAGCTTCCGCCGTGGCGACGTCGGCATCGCGCTTGATGCGCGCGACATCGGGCTTGCCCATGTTTGTGATGTATTCGTTCTTGTCGCGGACTTCCTTGATGGTGAAGGAAATCACTTCCAGCCCCATCTTGTTCATATCTTCCGCGCAAGTGGAACGCATGCGGTCGGAGACCATCTCAGGCTGCTTGACGATTTCTTCCACCGTCAGCTGTCCGATAATTCCTCGCAGGTGGCCTTCCATAACCAAACGGATCAGGCCTTCGCGCTCCTGATCCGTCTTGGTGAGGAACTGTTCCGATGCGGTCAATATCGACTCCATGTCCGACTTGACTTTGATCTGCGCCACGGCCTCGACCGTTACCGCTACGCCTTGCTTGGTGTAAAGGTCTTGTTGAGGCGCGACGTCGAACGACATCAACTCCAGGGAAAGTTCGCGGCAAATCTGGACCATGGGAAACACCAGCGTGCCGTGTCCTTTCACCACGCGGGTTCCGCCAAGACCGTACACGATGAGTGCCTCGTGTGGTCCAGCTTTGCGATAGAGACGCGCCATCCCGCTCATCAGCAGCAGAATGACCATCACTCCAAGGCCAACGAAGATCCAAATTTCCAACATGCCTGATAAGCCGAACATATTGCCTCCTGTGAGGACGGGCGAGGACGCCCGTCAGTCCATAAAACTAGTGCGCAAACTGCTTCAAGACATCGAGGTCACGAATAATCCGTTCTGGATCGCGATGCCCGAGAAAAACCTGCCCCGCGCCGGTCTTGATGCGAACGCCAGTGTTGCTCCAAACGTAAGCGCGGCAATCTCCCATGCCGCGGATGCCATAACCGCCGAGGATGCTCCAGTGATCCGCGGCATACTCACGAATTTGATCGGCGGGGATCGACTGCAGCCGGAAGCCGAAGGTACGAATTTCAAGGCCAGCATTACTGAAGATGTACTGGAATCCACTCCAGGCAAGGAGTGCGGCGAGAAAAAGCACGGCCGCGCCCATACCCATACCAATTCGTAGACCCACGTTCCGCGAAATAACTGTTACCCCCAATTCAATCACTGCTGGAACCCCAAGGATCAATCCCCACGCCGGGGATGCGTGAACTTCTTCAGCTAAAACACTTGCTGGCGGCAAGTCTCGGCCGCGCTTCATACCCAGCGTGCCCGCAACCAATGCCACCGATGCGATAACAACGGCGATCAACACCGGCCACGGGCGGATAGGATTTCCGTGCAGGTTGTAATTGAGGATCGATTCGTTCGCGTACACCATCACTCCGACCAGGACGTATGAGAATCCAAGCATTGCCCATGAAAACGCTCCGCTCCTTCGCCCTAGCGTGAGGACGATCGTGAAAACCGCCAGCATTACCGCTGTGACGACTAGGCCGAACATCAATGAGTTTTCTGGCGGCATCCATCCGTTGGCACGACCAGCCGCGTCGAAATGTGTTGCCAACCGCGACGGCAATCGGTCCCACGCCAGCCAGTAGCTCAAAGCGATCGCAGGGAGCGCCAACCACATCACCGCAATCAGGGCCTTCCACAGCGTGCGATTCATAATTCGTTCTTTCTTGGAGAGCCTGCCTTTTCACTCTCGGCTGGGCTCAACTCCTCGCCACAGAGTTCGCTCCACAACTTCACGTATGCGATTCCCTTGTCATAACGAGTCACCACGACGTCGGCTCCTTTCACAATGGCCGAACCGCCGTCGGATCGCGCCCCGCATGTCCGCCGGGTTCCTTCCTGGGAGTAGATAATTTCGCCCGTGCCTCCGGGACGAATCGGGACCGATGTGCGTCCCAGCACGCCGCACATTTCGAAATCCGCTGGATCTAAATTCTCGTTCTCGGATGTCAACACTCGGTTAAGAAAAAGAAAAATAACGGCTGCTCCAAGCAAGCCACTCAATGTGGAAAGTCCCAATCCGATCAAAACCCAGAGGCTCGAATATTTCGTAAGCAGGTATCCTGTGCCGCCGAACCACGCGAGAAATGCGGTAAGGGTTACAAAATTGAACGCGGATGCCATAAATGAGTGGCCATGACTCGCACCGCTTCGAACGCTCGTGCCAGCGTGATGCGCTGAACCAACACCCGGAATGCCCGCGTGTGCATGGGGAAAGTGCGGAATATGCAGCCGCCACCGTGCTCCCCCAGAAAAGACGGAAAGCAGGCTGAAGGCTATCCCCAACACGAAACAAATCAGATAGACGTCTGCCCATGTCATACCGAACACCCTTCCCGGGCGCGAGCGTCTTTTGGCCCCGGCGGCTTTAGCGTATCGATTAGCCGATCGGCCAATCCCGGAGTCTCCAGAATCGCCCCCAACAAGACGAAGCACCGGCGAGTATCTCTTTCGCGAGCCGCTTTGATCATGGCTTCGCTCACTTCAGGATCTTTGGCGAAGCGTTCCGCGCCCTGCAACAACCAGACATCGAGTTGCCCTTCCGTGGTCCGCAGATCGGAAATCAGCTCGGTGTGATAGCCCTCGGGATCGTCCACCAGAAATCCAGGGTGGACTTTGAAAAATTTCGCCAGCACGGCGCGCGTGGATTGCGTCATATGCGGACGGCTTCCCCCCTCGATCTGAGAAAGATACGACTGACTAATGTTCTTGCCCTTCTCCTTGCGGATGGCGCGGACTAGTTCAAGTTGAGTCAAAGGCCGGCCTAAACCACGCAGGGTGCCTTCCACCTCACGCAAATAGCGGATTTTTTCGCCCGATGTCATATTACTGATAGCGATAATAATATCGCATATTGCGATGTGTCAATAGGGAATTTTGGCAGCATTTTCAATTAGTTGCGAAGCTGACCTCCTTGGAGCCCTGTCCAGATGTTCTAAAATAGGTTCTCTTGCTCACCCCGGATGAACTCGAACGCCTGCGCGTGGTGCTGGTCTCCACGCGAAATCCCCTAAACATTGGGGCCGCCGCCCGTGCCATGAGCAACTTCGGGTTCCCTCGATTGCGAGTTGTAAATCCCTACGACGCGGCATTTCGGGAGGCCCGTTCAGCAGTCGGTGCTGCAAAAGTTTTGACGCGCGCCAAGACCTACGAAAGTGTCGCCGAGGCTGTTGCAGATTGCGTTCTGGTGGTCGGAACCACGGCAGGTTGCGACCGTGAATTACAACATCCACTGCGGCGGCTCGAACACGGATCGCGCATCATCCGCAAACAACTCACATCAGGCCGCGTGGCTCTGCTCTTCGGTTCGGAAAAACGAGGGCTTTCAAACGCCGACTTGAGCCACTGTCACTGGTTGATGCGAATTCCGACAAATGAACAGAATTTTTCCATGAATCTTGGGCAGGCGGTCGCGGTTTGCTTGTACGAGCTCATTCGGGACTCTAAGGTGACTGCGAAAACCGGGAAGCTCGAAGTGGCAAGTACCGGCGAACTTGAGCGGATCACGTCAGTGCTATTAGAAGCCATGCGTTTCAGTGGCTACTTGAAACGGCGTCCCATTGCTGACGTAGATGAAAGAATTCGCCGCATGGTTCTACGTCTCAAGCTTCCTGATCGAGACACAGTTCTTTGGCTAGGAATTCTGCGGCAAATCTTGTGGAAGTTGCGGTCCGATGAGAAGTGAGGGAGCGCCACCGCAGCCGCCCCTATGTCCTATACAATCAGCCTCGATGAAGCTTGGTGCGAAAACGATTCTGTTCTCGGTCCTTTTGTTGGGGTTCGCTTCGCTTCTCCGCTCCGAGCCTGTTTCGCAATTCAAACCCACTGGCTATGTTAACGACTTTGCTCACGTCATCGATGCAAACACTGCCGCCCAACTGGAAGACATCTGCCGCCAGATTGACGAAAAGGCGCATGCGCAGATTGCGGTGGTCACGATCAACTCGCTCGATGGCTCCGACATTGAGAGCTACGCCGTAGACTTATTCAAAAAATGGGGCATTGGCAGCAAGTCTACCGATCGCGGTGTGCTGATTCTGCTGGCAGTGAAGGATCATCAATACCGCATCGAAGTTGGCTACGGACTAGAGCCAATTCTTCCAGACGGTAAAGTTGGCGGGTTTGGCCGCGAGGCGGTTCCAAATCTTCGTGCCAACGATTACAGCGGCGCGCTGTTGCTGATGACCTCCCGCGTGGCGGAGGTGATCGCTCAAGATGCTGGAATTCAACTGACTGGCAATCAGCCTCATGCCCCTGCCGCGCCTGAGAATCAGCCAAGCGGGGGAATATCGCTCGCTAAAATTGTTATCTTCATCATCATTTTGATTATTGTGCTTTTCACTCCGCTGCGGAGCGTACTCTTCTGGATGCTCTTGTCTGGCATGGGTGGTGGCTCACGAGGCGGCGGAGGATACGGCGGTGGAGGCGGATTCGGGGGAGGCGGCGGAGGGTTTGGGGGATTCGGTGGAGGAAGTTCCGGTGGTGGCGGCGCCAGCGGAAGCTGGTAAAGAAATTAGCGAGGTTTGCGATGGTTCCAGAAAAACAGATAGGCGAGTTCGTTGACAAGATGCGCACGGCAGCCGGTGAAAATCTGGTGAGCGTGATTCTCTACGGGTCTGCCGCGACAGGGGAGTTTCATCCGGACTTCTCAAATGTGAATTTGCTCTGTATTTTGCGGGAGACTTCATTCGCGGCTCTGTCGACAATCACGCAAGTGGTGAAATGGTGGATAGAGAAAAAACATCATCCGCCGCTTGTTCTTGCCGCCGATGAAATAGGACGCTCCGCCGATGTCTTTTCGATTGAGTTTTTGGATATGAAGCTGCGTCATCGCGTGCTTTTCGGGGAGGACTTGGTTAGCGGTTTGGAGATTCCAATGCATTTGCATCGGGTGCAATTGGAGTACGAACTGCGCGAGAAGACCATTCTGCTGCGTCAGCAACTTTTGCTGAACTCAGGCCGGCCTCGAGAACTCTGGGAGCTGCTGTTACGCTCATTGCCAGCTTTTACCACACTATTCCGCCATGTGCTGATCGCATCGGGAGACGCGGCACCCACGTCAGTGGCATTGTCCAAGAGAGATACGGTTCAGAGCCTATCTGCTCGGGTCAAATTTGATCCTTCGCCGTTTCTACAGCTACTCGATATTCGCGAGCACAAGGCGGAACAGAAGGATTTCGAAATAAGCGATATTTGTGGACGCTATTTACTTGCGGTTCAGCAAGTAGCGACTGCGGTAGATACAATGTTAGATTCGCGCAAGTAGGGTAGGCTCTTTCCGATTCTGGGTCGCAGTACTTAGGAGAAATGAATGGGCAAAACATGGATCATCATCATCGTGGTCGTACTGATATTGCTCGGGGTCTTTGGGCAATATATCGGAGTGAAAAATACCCTTGTCGCCAAAAACGAAGCGGTGAAGGCTGCGTGGTCCCAGGTGGACATCGTTCTGCAACGTCGAGCTGACCTGATCCCTAACCTGGTCGAAACGGTGAAGGGGTATGCACAACAGGAGCAGACGGTGTTTGGGGATATTGCCAAGGCGCGCTCTGCACTGCTTTCCGCCGGAACCCCCAGCGATAAAATCGCCGCCAACCAACAGCTCGACGGCGCCCTCGGGCGCTTGCTGCTGATCGTCGAAAACTATCCCCAGTTGAAGTCGAACGAGAATTTTCTACGCCTTCAGGACGAGTTAGCGGGGACGGAAAACCGCATCGCCGTCGAGCGGAAGAGATATAACGACGCTCTGCAAGACTACAACACATACATCCAGCAGTTCCCAGCGAGTATCTATGCGAAGTGGGCTGGATTTAAGCCGAATGATGCATATTTCACGGCGTCAGAAGGATCACGGCAAGTGCCGAAAGTGAATTTCTCGCCGGGGTCAACGCCAGCGCCTCAGCCGGCTCCTGCGAGGTAGTTGCAATTTCCGGAGAGGTCTCCGTGCAGGCTGATTACGCGGTTGAACTTGGAGCAGAGGATGAAGTTCTCGAACTGCCATGGGCAGCGCATGATCAGGGGCTGCAGTACTACGACCTGAAGCGACATCCCGAGCTTTTAGCCGAGGTGACGGAAGCGCAAGCCACCCCGGAGCTAGGAGAATTCCTGGCATCGATTAATTCTCCTGCAAGTATTCTTGAAACCGCAAAGTGCGACGTTTGGTCTTCCACAGACATGAGTCCGGAGGAAGACATTTTCGCGGTCGCAGTAAAATTCGGATCCTACGTCGATTTGATTTTCAGTAAACAGTTCCGGCGGTTTTCGCTCATGGACCACGAGGATCTGACGAGGAATCTTACGGACCTTTTGAAAAGAGCTCCCGAGATTCCTGCCTCCGCAGAATTTCTGATTCGCCGTTGTTACTACAATTATGACAATTACCGGATGCAAGACGGCTTCTACATAACTGCCTACGTATTTGGCTATGGCGATGACGAGCAACGCGCGCGCAAACAGTGGGCCATAGGATTAAAACTCGTGGAAAACGCCATGCTGCAACTGTCGAGAAATACGTAGACCACACATGTGCGTAGCTTGGCAGATGAGAACATTGCGCTAACAATGTCAGTTTGCCCTGACCGGTTTTTGCAGCCACGGTTGGAAACTTAACTTGGACTTGAATCGTGTCCGCAACGTCGAGAGTAAAAGCATCGCCAGGAAAATTATTAGCAGGCCTAGCGAAGCGGTTCGAATGTCGACAGCACGCCTCGGGAGGATGGAAAAGCGTCCGTAGACAAATTCAATGTGCACCCAGTAAACGAGCAAGGAAGTTTTTCCCAGCTGGATTAACGGGCTAAACCTCCACTGCCCTCCGCCCCACCGGCACCAGGCGTAACCGATCGCCAGAATCAGGAGCAACAAGCCTACACGGATCAAGAAGAAGCTCGGACTGGTGTGCCAAAAATCATCTGTCGCATAGAGACGATAGGGTGCTGCCTCCAGCCAGCGCCCAAGCAACATGAGTACTATGCCTGCAATCCCGGCGAAAAAAATGCGTGCTTCGAGTTTGGCTGCCCAATCGCTCGCCAGCAAAAATCCGACTGCCAGACCAATAAATGCAAACGCGGACCACGGGAAGATCGGGAAAAGCCAAGCCTGAGGTTCTCCCAGGTTGTGTACACCATTGATATAAGACTCGATCGGCCACGGCATCCAATGCGGACTCCATGAGGTCCAGAGCAAGGGAGCGAGAAGTGAAATTGCAAGCGCAATCGCGGCTGAAGTTGTACTGGCAACACGCCAGAGATACTGCCCGTGGTAGTTCGAAAAGATGACCCAGCACGTCATACCCATTAGCATTATGGAAACGCCAATCTCATTCAAAATGTCCACTCGCAGCAGATCGCTCCCGGGCGCCCACCCCCACGCGATCACGTACTCTTGCAACCGAAAAAGGAATCCAAGGGCAAGAATCTCAGCGCCTCGCCGAACAATTGCGATTGCAATTTGGACGGCAGACGATCCCTTGCGCCGAAGTTTATCCGTAACCAAGGCAACTGAAATCCCAGCGAGAAACAAAAACAAAGGCGCGGGCAGAGTTCCGAGAATCTGTGACCACATAAAAAATGTAGTTTTCCGCGCATCCGCGTTCAGCCACGCATCGTAGCAATGTGTCTGAAACATCAGCAGGCACGCAAGGCCGCGCAGCCAGTCAATGTAAGTGATGCGAGTTGAGGCAGAGCTAGTCATCTTGCGGGAAACAAAATGTGAAGCAGACGACGTAAGACAGGATATCTTTTCCCCGGCGGATGCAGTTGGGACGTTCGTATTTTGCGCAAAAGAAAACCGGCGGTTTCGCCGCCGGCTGAGAACTCCACAAGACGATATCATTTCTGCTGAGGTGCCGGCAGCTGCATGGGCACTGATTGGTCCGGCATCGCAGGTTGCGCTGACATACCGTTCGCGCCCGACCCGGCGGCCGGACCGACAGCGGCGCCGATGGACTCACCGGAAACCACCATTTCCACGCGACGGTTTTGTTGCCGCCCAGAAGAGGTACTGTTCGATGCTATCGGATTATCCGGTCCGAAGCCCAGCGTGGTCATCGATGTCCCGGCAACTCCCTGCTGGGATAAGTAAGACTCGACAGCTGCAGCCCTCTCCCTCGAGAGCCTCTCGTTAAATGCAACAGTTCCGGTACTGTCTGTATAGCCGTCGATCTCGATGCGAATATCCGGATATGCCAATAAGATTCCGGCGACTTTAGCCAGCCGCTCACGAGCCTCCGGCCGTAGGTTCGCCTTGCCGGTATCGAACAATACATCCGGCATGCTGACGATGAGTCCCCGGGCGGAATCGCGCGTTTGCAGAACCTGATTCAACTGCCGCAACAACCGAGCACGAAGTTGACTTGTCTGCGCCTCGGCCTGTTGGCGAGCTTGATCGGCCATTTGAGCCTGCTGGGAGGCTTGCTGCTGCGCTAATTCCGCCTGGTGCCTGGCGTCGTCCGCTTGCGCCTTCGCTTGCTCCGCAGCAGCGCGCTCCGCTTCAGCCTGCTGTCGTTGCTGAGCTTCGGTCTGGGCCGCGAGTTGAGCTTGCTGCGCTGCCACCTGTGCCTGCGCTGCTGCTCTCCGCTGCGCTTCCGCTTCCTCGCGCTGCGTTCTAGCTGCAGCTTCGGCGTCTTCTGTCCGTTTCTGGGCGTCGTCCCGTTCCTTTTGTGCTACTTCGTCCTGCTCCGCCTTTAACGTCATTACCCGGGCTTCTTCGGCCGTCTGAGTGGCTTCGCGGGCTACAGTGCCGATCGGGCTCATACCCTGCTTACGGCGGTAGTAGTCTTCAGCCTGGTCCAACAACCCTTGTGCTTTTGCATACGTTGAGCCAGCATATCGTTCGGCGCGTGCGTCTCGCGCAATGCGGAGGGCGTTGCGGGCCTCCAGAAGATCCAGCGGGATTTTGTTGTCCACTCCAAAGATAGGCTCAGGGACTTGCGAAACCTGCGCCGCGTAAATGTGTCGAGGCAGTAGCTCGTATTTCACGACGACCGGTTCAACTCTGCCTTTTGTGTCTTCGCGAACGATGCCCTGCGCCACAACCAGGTCGCTGGGCTGGGAGACTGCGAAATATGGCTCGGCGGTCAGGATTAGTGCAAACGCCTGCAAGTCCGCGGTTACCTTGAGATTTCCGTGATCGTCCTTGAGTACCAGTTCCCCAAGATTTCTCGGGCCTCCTTGGGGAGTGATTGCCCAGAGCACATAGGTGAGATAGGTCAGGCCGAATGTGGTTGCGGGACGAACGTGATCAAAGGACGCGTCAATCTGAACCCTCCCGGTTCGGCTTTCGACCTTAGCTTCGCCCTTTACATCTGGCATAAGATCGGTGCCTCGAAGGTTCAGGTGCGTAGATCCAGTCTTCCGGTAATCCACTGCCTGGGTGCTTCGCGTGATGACGCGAATGTGATATCCGGAATCGTAATCTCCAGTGACTTCACGGTCTTGGCTGACGGCTGGTAATGTCATCAACGCCATGGTCAGGCCAATTGCAGATGCAATTCGCAGAAAACCGAAACCGAGCAATTTCATGATGGATATCCTTTCCCGCGGAGGGCTGAACAAAAAGAATGCGCGGTGTGGCCTACTAGAAAATGCCCATTTAAGTAGATAGCTGGCTAGATCGGGAGTCGATCAGGAAAATACCGTAGGCGGATGAATATGTTACCGGATAGAAAAGCGGCAGGATTGTGTTCAGGATGCGTCTTTTCAACGTGTAGTCGCCAGTGCGGCGGCCCGGAAGGAGAACTCTATTTGGTTGCCACTGCCTCCGCCGATTTTGCGTCGGCTCGGGTTACTACTGGCAGCTCATCTCCCCGAAGGTACTTTTCTTTAGCCGCTCGCATTTCTGGCATGGCGGTATATGGTTTGCTGTAGTCGTTATTTGCATTCCAGAAGAGAAAGCCGATTCCGCCCTTTTCCTTAGCCGTCAACACCTGGGCTTCGATATATTTTGGCGAATACGTCTTGGTTCTCCAGGCAAATGCCTGAAGCCAAGGGCGAATGACCACGCCGCTCCCGTTGGTAATCTTTATGAACCGATCCATGGATTCGCCAATAAAGTGCTCGGGGGCGTCTCCGGGATGGGCGATGCCATCCATACCGAAAAAGTGGGAGGGATAGATCATCGGGGAAAGAACGTCGCAATATTTAGCCATTCCCACGATGTCCTGCCCGGTGTGGGCTAAATCCACGGGTCTTTGCCAGGCCATGATTCCAAAGACGTCCAGCGAAAGCAGCGCGCCCGTGAGATGGAGTTCACCATAAGCATGCTCCAAGAAATCGGTTATTACGTCGGAACGATGCCATTCCGGATGCTTTGTCTGGAAATAAAAGCTGGCATCCTTTTGATCGCCCTCTGCGGGGAAGCGAACATAATCAAACTGAATTTCATCTGCGCCCGCCTCGGCCGCCTTTTTAGCCAACGCGATGTCGTATTCCTGCACTTTAGGCTGGGATGGATCGGTCCAAACCAGCTTGCCGTTTTCGCGCCAAGGCTCCCCGGTACGGCGCGACTTAACGGCCAGCTCTGGGTGGGCTACAACTAATCGCTCATCCCGAAAAATGGCGACCCTCGCGATTGCATGCATGCCCTGGGAGTGAAGGAACTGAGTGAACTTGGGCAAATCCCGAATGGGCACGTGGTGAGCGCCTGCAAGCGGATAGTCAAAGGGAACATTGATGGTTCCGTCGCTATCTTTCACATCAAATACCACCGCATTCCCGCCCAATTCGCGCCAACGACGAATAATTCGCAATCCGTGGTCACTTCCTGCCATCAAGCCAGTCAAATAAACAGCTCTGACTTCGAAATCTCGAGATACGGGAATCGATTTTTCAACGATTGGTGCAGCGAGTATTCCGGGAACGACTACCGATTGGCCATTTTTGAAATAGGTCCCGGGAAAATCGCCATTCGCCTTTCGAATCGCTTGAATCAATTCTGTTGATGTCAGATAGGAAGTCTGAGCAACGAAGTGGTGCGCAACGGTCGCGACGGTGTCTCCGCGTTTGGCGACATACATTGTCGTACCGGGCAAAAGCGGGGCAGGAATCGTCGGCGTAGGTGTGATCGCTGTCTCAGATATTCTGGCCAGCGAAGGCGTAGCCTGCGCGGCGGCAACCGGTGGACGCAGGCCGGCATGGAATACCGAGAAGCCTAGGCCCAGGCACAATATCGTGATCGGAGGAAAGGTAAGCCGTCGCAAAGTTTTCTCCATAAGGATTTGTTTTCCCGAATGTAGCTGACAGCCCTCTTCCCCGCCAGTTACATCCGGCCACTCACGTCGGGGCAATACGAACGGGTTAAGCCGTCCTACAACTGAGATGGCAAAACGTCGTGCGTGCGCAAACTCTTTCCCTTTACATGATTCTACTTGCGAAGGTAAGTGTCTCGATTTGGCCGCCAGGAGCATCTAAAGATTGAAGGTAAGAGATATGAGTATCGCATACGAAGATGGCGACGGATTTGCTCTAGGTCGTAGTGAACAGCAGGGTCAGGGGCGACAAAAATTGTCACCTTTGCCCGAGAAGTCGGTTGGACAACCTTCCTGGTACCAGAATACGGGCCAGGAAAAGGGCTTTGAGGGCCCGATTCTTATGAAATCCGTCGCTTGTACGACACTAGATCCGACCCGCCGCAGCACTGACGCCAGGGAATTCGAAGGTGCCCTGAGGCGAAAGATCGTCGGTCAGGATGCAGCCGTTGAGACCGTTGCTGAGATTTATCAGATGTTTCTCGCCGGAATGAATCCCCCTGGACGCCCGGTAGGAAATCTACTGTTTCTTGGTCCCACAGGCTCGGGTAAGACTCGTGTAGTGGAGGCTCTGGCGGAGGCTTTGTTCGGGGACACGCACGCTTGCATCAAAATTGATTGCGCTGAATTTCAGCATTCCCATGAAATAGCGAAGCTTATCGGATCGCCCCCAGGATACCTGGGTCATCGCGAGACTCACCCCCTGTTAACGCAGGAAGCCCTCAATCAGTGGCATACCGAGAAGCTAAAGTTGTCGATACTGCTGTTTGACGAAATCGAAAAGGCTTCCGATTCCCTCTGGCAGTTGTTGCTGGGGATTCTCGATAAGGCGACGCTGACTTTGGGAGACAACAGGCGCGTGGACCTATCTCAGTGCATCATTATCATGACCTCGAATTTGGGGGCATGCGAAATGAGTGGCCTGGTGGATGGCGGCCTGGGTTTTGCGCCCAAACCGATGCTGGTGGACGCGTGCTTCGACGAAAAGATCAATCGGACGGCCGTCGATGCCGCCCGGCGCAAGTTTACTCCGGAGTTCATGAACCGCATCGATAAAGCAGTGGTATTCAAGACGCTGCGCCCCGAACATCTCGAGCGAATTCTTGAGATCGAGCTGGGAATGGTGCAGCAGCGTATTTTGACGTCTTCGGCGGCTAATCAATTCGTATTTACTTGCACAGAGCGCGTAAAGAGCTTTTTGCTACAAGAGGGAACCGATCCGAAATACGGGGCCCGGCATTTGAAGCGTGCGATCGAGAGAAATCTGGTTTTCCCGCTGGCGAATCTGGTTGCTACCGGCCAAGTCAGGTTGGGGGATTTCATTCGCGTGGATATGAACTCCGACAACAGTCTGGCATTCGTGAAGGAAGCCGAAGGAGCCATGGTGCCTATGCTAATGGATCGCTTCGGAGCAGCTGCCGCCAACGGGCCTACTCTCGTGGCGAGAGCATCGCGACCTGTGGCTCGCCGCGAGTTTGGAGCAACTCCAACGGCCGATACGAAGTAATTTTCTGTGCAGGCGGATAGTCCCTTCCGCCTGTCTTTCTGTTTACAATACGACTCTATGCTGTGACCGATCCCAGCGTGATTACATCGCTATGTGTGTCGGTCGCTTTCAACTAATCAGAACTGACGTTCAGCCTCCGGCTTTCAATTCCAGAAGCACTTGACGCGCAATTTCCTTCAGCGTTTCAAAAACGCCAGCGCCTTGGAACGCCACGGCTTCGATCACCGGTTCATTCTTCTGACGAAGCTCTTTCGAAAGAGCCTCGGGGGAGAGGATATTGGGTAAGTCCCGTTTGTTAAGCTGCAACACGTAAGGAATTTTATTGAAGTCATAGCCGTGTTCTTTGAGGTTGGCCATGAGGTTTTCCAGGGCCTCGACATTGGCGTCCATGCGTTCCTGCTGCGAATCGGCGACGAAAACAATGCCATCTACGCCGCGCAGGATTAATTTTCGGCTGGCGTCGTAGAACACCTGGCCCGGCACCGTATAAAGGTGGATACGGGTCTTAAACCCTCGCACTGAGCCTAGATCCAATGGCAGAAAATCAAAGAACAGAGTTCGTTCTGTCTCGGTTGCCAGAGAAATCATTTTGCCTTTTTGTTGTTCCGAGGTTTTTTGGTAGATGTGCTGCAGGTTGGTGGTCTTACCGCCTAGTCCGGCCCCGTAGTAAACAATTTTGCAATTGATTTCGCGGGCTGCAAAGTTAATGAAACTCAAAGACTTTCCTCAAGACCTGCGGGCAGACATTCAAATCCCTCGGAGAATGGAGCCGCCGCAAAGTTGGCTTGGTACTGCTGGTTTTATACCACAGTGAGGCCTCTCAACGGGATTACTGAGGTTACTCTTGTCAGTAAAATCACGCCGCCGTGGGTCCTTAACGGGATACTGCAGGCGCCGGATAGTAACCGTCGCGCGCATAGACCTTTACTTCTGGACGAGCTACCCGGACCTCTACCTGCCTGTAAGCGGTGCTTGGAGTGGCGCGCGTCTGGTAGCCCAGCGTGTATTCATTGCGGGCTTCGCTCATGGCTCTTGCGTAAGTCTCCTCAATGCCCGTCCGGGAAAAATCCGTGAAGATTTCTCCGGCGGTAGCATTCGCATATCTGGGAAGGATATCGCTGTACCCAAAACCCGGCATATGTAGTCTCTCTAGCTTGTTGTATCCCGGAATTGCCGAGGCCTCTACGGCAACTCCGTATACCGTGATTCCATGCGAGAGCAGAACTTTCAGGACGTCCCGATAACTGGCTGAGCTGCGATACTCACGGCCATCGCTGATGATGAAAATGATCTTGCGCAGGTCCTTTTTCCGCTTGCTGAGATCCAAAGCCGCTCTAAGAATGGCGTCATTAAGTACGTGAGACTCTTTCGGCGGGGTCATCACCGGCGGAACATTGGGATCTACCGGTGCGTTGTTCACCGTTGGTCCCCCTGGTCCCATGGGACCGCCCATGATCGCGGGACCGTTGTTTCTGCCGCGCACGGATTTGAGATCGTTTAAGGTCGCGGTCAATTGCCGGCCGGCGGCACCGAAATCAGTCTGCCTGGAGACTGCAGAGCTATAGGTATAAAGCGAAACTTCATCGAACTGGCTGAAGGCGCTTTCGAGAGCCGGGAACGTTTGGTTGATTCGCTGCACCGCAACATCGGGCAATCCCAGATCAATGAGGACCGCCGCCGACAGTGCGACCGGATCGCTGGTGAAAAAATTCATCGTCTGCTTCTTGCCGTCTTCAAAAACTGAAAAGTCTCTGGACAAGAGTCCATCGATTCTTGCACCGGAATTGTCCGTTACCCTTACTGGCACAATTACTTCATTGGTGATAACAGTAAACTTGTAAAGTTCGTCTTGCCCGCTCGGCTGCTGTTGCGGCGCTCCGCCTGGAGGAGCCGTCCCGCCAGGGGTCGAGGGAGCGCGCGCCTCTTGCCCCGGAGGCCCATTTTGCTCTCCAGGGGGCGGATTCTCAGGCGGCGGAAGATCGCTAGGCGGTCCGTCCTCTCGGGGATGGTCGGGAGTCTCTGCTGGAACCTGCGTAGGTGGAGACGGTTGGGGTGGCCTGACGGCGGAGGGCGCATCCGGAATGTCTTGTTTCTTGGTCTCCGGTCCTGATTGCTGAGGCGATGCCATTGCACCGGAAAATGTGCAAAACCACAGAATCAGCAGTCTTGTGAGAGCCTTTTTCCCGATTTTTCCTTGATGCAAGAGAAACCTCGCAGGCGGTTACCGCGGCCTCAATCATGTTCCGATGCTGAATCCGGGGATTTGGTGCATCTAACGATCGTAGATAGACTATCAAAAAAAGAGCGAGAGAATACTTTCATGCCCAAAGTGCGAGTTCTGCGTGCCTTTGCTTGTTTTCAATTCCTGATTTTGAGCCTAGCCGGTTCTGTTGCTCACGCTCAAAACACCTCTGGGGCAACAGATCAGTCCGAGCCGACCGAAACACTAAAAGTCAATGTCAACGTGGTGCAACTCTTCTTCAATGTCAAAGACAAAAGAGGAGCGCTGATTCCCAATCTGACCAAGAACGACTTTCAAATCTTCGAGAACGGTAAGCCTGAGACCATCAAATACTTTACCCCCGAATCGAATTTGCCTCTCACGTTGGGAATCCTGATTGATTCGAGTGGCAGTCAAGAACGCGTTCTGGGCATGGAAAAGGAAATCGGCGGCGCCTTTTTGTCTCAAATCCTGACTGACAAGGACTTGGCTTTTGTCCTCGATTTCAATGTCAATGCGAACCTGCTTCAAGACTTCACCAACTCAGTCCACTTACTCAAGGTCGCATTAAACAGCGCAGTTATTAACACTGGAGGTGGAGGAGGAGTGATTCCCGGAATGGGCGGTGGCCCCATTCCCACGGGACCACAGGGGCCCCGAGGAACTGTGCTTTATGACGCGATCTACCTTGCATCTCATGACGAATTAGCGCAGCAAGTCGGTCGAAAAGCTATGATTATCCTCACTGACGGCGAAGATGAAGGCAGTCAGCTAAAGATTCAGGATGCGGCTGAGGCCGCGCAAAAATCTGACAGCATCGTCTACGTGCTGCTATGCGCGGATCGCGGATTCTACGGATTCGGCGGATATACGGGTGAAGGCGAAATGAAAAAACTGAGCCAGGAAACAGGAGGCCGAGTCATTGATGTTGGAAATAACGCTGACAAATTGAAGGCTGCTTTCGATCAGATCGCCAATGAACTTCGCAGCCAGTACAACATTGGATACACGCCGACAAATACCGCGAAGGACGGACGCTTCCGCAAGGTGGAAATTCGTCCCAACAGCAAAGACTATAAGATTCAGGCGCGCAGCGGATATTACGCTATTGCTTCGAAGGAGTAGTCATAGGGTGGTTTTTTTTGGGTCGATCCTTGACCCGAATTACGAATTTCAGCCCAGACCATATTTCGGTCACGGCGCACACTTTCACGTCGACTAGACCAAGTTCGAGGCCAATGTTTCTGACCTCGTTTTCAGCAAGATCAGTAACGACTCCAGACGTTTTCTTTGGCCAGCTTACCCATAGCATCCCGCTGGGTTCGAGCTGCGAAGAAAATTGTGAAAAATACTTTCTTAGATCAGCCTGGCTCTTCACGAAAATTTGTACGAAATCGTAAGGTCCGCTCTTTGCCATTCGGCAAGTTGCGAGTGCATCCTTCAATTCAGTTCTCACTTCCGAGGGCAAATCAAGAAAGGCAACGCGGTATTGATCTTTGAGTCCGAGCTTCTGCGGCAGCGGAGTTCCAGAATATCCAGGCATTAGCGAGCTAATTGGTTGGGGCGTAATAACCGTGACGGCTGCGGACGCGTAGTCCCTTGTGATTTTGCGCCAGAATTTCTATTGAGTGGTAGCTCCCGTTTGGCGCCAAGTTCGCCGGCGTGTAGGCAAGGGCATACTGACTACGAAGCTCGGCCTGGATTTCGGAAAAAGCGTCGCTTACTTCTCTGAGCTGGAAAGGGAAGAATGCGCGTCCGCCGGTGGCGTCCGCAATTCGCTCAAGGATCTTGTCGCCATGGCTGCCGCCGCCATTGATGTTGGTGCTGATGGCGTAAATGCTGACGTCGGCGCGCTGGGCCATTTCCACCGCTTCTTCGCGCGTGACATGGCTCTGATTGTCGTCGCCATCGCTGAGCAAAATGATCGCGCGACGCAAGGGTCCGGTCTGTGGAGCTTTCAACAGTTTGTCACGACAGGCAAAATAGAGGGCGTCATACATTGCGGTACCGCCGCCCGGTCGGAGACCGCGCACGCCGACCGAAAGCAAGTCGGTATTGTCGGTGAAATCCTGAGTAACCTCGGGGGTGACATCGAAGCCCACCACAAAGGCCTGGTCATATCGCGGACGAATCGTCTGATTCAGGAATTCGATTGCTGCTTCCTGCTCGAACTTAAAACGATCTCGCACCGAATTGCTTGCATCCACCAGCAGTCCCACCTGCAGCGGCAAATCGGTTTCCCGATGGAAGCTGCGAACTTCGAGGGCAGGCTTTTGGTCATCGATGATGCTGAAGTCGTTCTTGGTTAGATCATTCACGTAGCGTCCGTGTTTATCAGTAACTGTGAACACCACGTTCACTTCGTTCACTCTCCGGCGGAAGGTTGCAGTGGGCTCGTCAGAAGTGGCCGATTCAGATTCAGCACCTGAGGGCGCTGCAGCATTTTGGGGCACGCTTGCGGCGGATTTCGGACCAGGTGGTGCGGGGCCTGACGGAGGTTGAGCAGGGGATGCGCCCTGCACAGCCGGGGCATTCTGTTGGGTCTTCTCCTGATTCTTCTTTCCCTGAGAAACCGCAGACGGAGCAGAGGGAAGGTCTGGCGCGGCCGTACTCTGGGCTACAACTCGAGACAAAAGCGAAATAGAAATAAACGTGAGAAGAATGCAACGTGATGAATGCATCGATTCCTCATTATAGTCGTAACCCAGCTGTGGATCAGAGGGCCGCTAAACGCTTCAAGAACTCTCGTAACTCCCCGGGTAATTCCACTGAAAATGACAGCTTTTCGGCCGTGCGGGGATGCTGAAACTTCAACGAGGCCGCATGCAGGAAATTCCTGAAGAGAGTCGCGATGTGTTGATTCTTCCCGCGCAGTTCTTTAGGGGCCCCGTATAGAGTGTCCCCGACTACGGGATGACCGAGCGAAGACATGTGCACGCGGATCTGGTGAGTGCGCCCAGTATCTATTTTCAACTCCAGCAGTGTGAACTTGCCGAGTGCAGAATCAATCCGCTGCTGAACCACGTAATGGGTGATCGCCTCGCGCCCCTTTTCACGCCTGGTCGTCATCTTGGTGCGATGCACGCGATCGCGGCTTATGCTGCTGCTGACGGTTCCCTTGTCACTCTTCATCCAGCCGTGCACCAACGCGACATATTTCTTTTGAACCTCGCGCCTGGCGAACTGTGCGGACAATTTCCGGTGTGCTTCGTCATTTTTCGCTACCACTATAAGGCCGCTCGTTGCTTTATCGAGACGATGTACTATGCCCGGACGTAATTCTCCGCCCAGGTTCGAGAGTGTTTGAAACCGATGCAGCAAGGCATTTACCAGTGTTCCACGATTTCTCTGCGTCTCCGTGGCTCCCGCTCCGGCATGGACCATCATTCCTGCAGGCTTGTTGATTACAACAAGATCGTCATCTTCGAAGAGAATATCGAGCGGGATTTCTTCCGGAATGGCGCGAAGCGGAGGAAGATGAACTATCCCGAGAATGGCAATGCGCTCATCCCCCCGTAGACGAAGGGAAGCCTTGGCAGGAGAATCGTTCACCAGAACCTTTTCTTCAGAGATAAGTTGCTGCACGCGCGCCCGGCTGGTTGCTTCAATATTGACGGCGAGGAATTGATCGAGGCGTGTCCCTTTGTGTTCGACTCCGACAGAAATCAAGATCGGGAATTGTTCCGACATGGTGCCGGATTCAGTAAAACACAACCAAACCAGTCTCGAGCAACCCAGTCCATGATTGGTGAATTTGCGGGCAAACTTGTCGGGCCGCGAGGATCAGTAATGTCTCGTGATCATCCCAACAAAGAGCAAAACGGATAAGACGATAGCTCCAATACTATTGGCGCGAAGCATGCGGTAAGTCGAAGGCCAGGGGAACATCAACACGTCAAACACCGGCATCAATTTCTCCGGCCATAAGAGTCCCGCCAGGCCAATAGCGAGCGAAACCTGTGTAAACAGAGGAATGCCTATTTGATCCATTCAACAACTCCAGGAAGTTTGCTGATCGGACGGGGAATCCGTTCCAATGAGTCTGCCGGGCTCTGCGCGCGGCGTCAAGAAAAAAGGAAAAAACTTGGCTTATAAGTAACTGGGCCGTAATGAAGGCGGACTCCGAGGGCCGCCGCCCGTGGAAAGTCTGGATCTTAACGTTCGCTCACTGCGGGCATTATGAGCCACTTCAGGATCATGCTCACCAGGCCCAGAACAATGCCTCCCCAGAATGCAGCGGCAAAGCTTCGGATGTGGAATCCAGGGACGAAATTTGCTGCCAACTCAATCATGACGGCGTTGACTATGAACCAGAAGAGGCCAAAAGTCAGGATTGTCAGCGGCAGGGTGATGATCTTCACGAAGAGTCCCAGGGTTGCATTTACGAGCCCAATGACAACTGCTGCGATCAACGCCGCAGATGCGCCATCCACGTAGAAGCCCGGCACTACTCGTGACGTAATCCAAACGGCGAGTGCGCTAATTACCCAATGCAGCAACATTCGAAGCATTTGACACCCCCCATACAGAGTTTAGCGATTAGTGTAATTGAAATTTCAAGTAAGGCTTTCTGAGAAAAAAGTCTTATTCTTTCGTGTGATCAGCGATTATCGCATCAGCCTCGATCTCGACCAACATCTCCGGCGCGACGAACGCGCTCACGGCGATCAATGTAGCCGCGGGCCGAATATCGTGGAAGAACTGGCCGTGCGCTTTACCAACAGCTTCCCAGTCCGCGATGTTTGTTACATATGTTCGGGTTCGGACGACATCCTTCAGCGATGCTCCCGCCTTTTGGAGTGCGCTTTCAATGTTCTTGATGGCTTGCACCGCCTGTGCGTAAGCGTTGCCCGCCCCCACGATCTTCCCTTCGGCATCGGTAGCAGTGGTTCCGGCAACGTACACGTGGTTGCCGATCCGGACGGTGCGGGAATAGCCGACGATCGGCTCCCAGGGGGTGCCGCTTGAGATGTTCGTTCTCTGCATGTTTCGTTCTCCGAGGCCGCCATTATAAGCGCATGAATGTGAACAACCATTTTCACGACGACTTTCTCATTAGCAGTCAACCCGTCAGTCTGCCAACAATGTCGGCTACGAAACCTTTGGCTTGGTTGTGTGTTCTAACTAGTGAAGTGTTCTGGCGTCGCTGGCACGATGGTGGGGGGCCTGGCGCACGGAAGTTACTTGTGGATGAGGTGGGACTGAGAGATAACTGACCATGGAGCCCCGCGTCAATAGCGGCTTTTCGGGGAGGGCCTACAAATGATTCCGGATTCGCATCCATTGCAACAGCTTTTCATGGAACTTGTGGGAAGACACTACGCCGAAGAAATTGGTATTCGCGATCCTCAAATTGTCGGCTACGTTTCCCGTTTGCTGTCGGAGTTTTGCGACGTTGAGGAACTTTACAAAATCCGCAACGGCGCTGGAAAATCACTGACCGACGTAGGCGAGATGCTGATGGAATCGGATCCTGTGTATGGGCCTGCACCGTCGTTTGACCGGGAGCGACAGGTACGAAAGCACATCGGCGATTACACCCTATTTTTCACAGGGATGTTCCCGGAGAGCATCAATCATTTCCGGTTGCGCCGGAACCGTACCGAGAGCTTCATCGATTTCATGAAGGCTGGGAAAGAGAGCTACTACATCGTCTCCAAGTTCGAGGACTTTGAATACACAAAGGTCGCGCCTCTGTTTGCAAGGCTATCTAATCATTTTGAACAATGCGTCTATGGACTGAATATGGTGAAAAACGATCTTCAGGAGATGCAGCATCCCATCGTTAGAAGGGCTGACGATATTCTGATGTAGCTTCTCGGTCCGGTTTGGGACGCTAACCTCAGCGGCTAAAGCCGGTTTTAAAAACAA
>JGI12635J15846_10000603_pt1 | contig 31101 bp, 19 predicted proteins | sample BlaSpr_A8_OM2_M2_FD_15846 | JGI IMG/M metagenome (IMG submission 15846)
CCAGTCCAAACAAAATCCCCGACAAGATCGAAATCGCAAACGTAAACAAAAGCACCCGCCAATCGAGCGAAACCTCTTGCGCTCGCGGCAGGGAATCCGACACTAAACTCAGCGCCCCGGTCTTGCCCCAGATTGCCAGTAACAAACCCAGCGCCCCGCCCGCCGCCGCAAGCAAAACACTCTCCGTCAGCAATTGCCGCAGCACCCGCTTCGTGCCCGCCCCAAGCGCCATGCGAATCGCGAATTCCCGGCTCCGCCCCATCGACCGCGCCATCGACAAATTCGCCACATTAACGCACGCGATCAGCAACACAAATCCGACTGCCACCATCAGCATCAGCAAAAATGGTCGAATCTCCGCCACCATGCTGTCCTTTAGCGTCATCACCGTAATGCCCGTATCCTTGTCCGCCACGGGATATGCAGCCGCGAGCTGCTGCGCCACCGAATCCATGTCCGCTCGCGCCTGCTCCACCATTACGCCCGGTTTCAGCCTGCCGATGGCTTTCGTGCTGTAACCCGAAGATCGATCCCAGAAAGTCGGATCGTTAAACTGCGCCACGGGAACGTAGACTTCGACGTCGGCCGGGAAATTCTGTAGCCGCAAGTGAAACGACGTCGGCATCACGCCGACGATCGTGTAATCCACTCCGTTCAGCGTCATCCGCCCGTTGACGATATTCGCCGCTGATCCGAACTTCCGCTTCCACAATCCCGCGCTGATCACCGCAACGGGCGCGCCGCCTCGCTGATCCTCAGCTTCCGTGAACCATCGACCGCTCGCCGGCTGAATCCCCAGCGTCGAGAAAAAGTCCGCGCTGACCATCTCCCCGAGAATGTGTTCCGCCTGCCCCGCGCCCGTCAGGTTGAAATCGTCGGGCCGATAGCACGCCAATGATTCGAATGTCCGGTTATTCCGTTGCCAGTCCAGAAAATTTGGGTAGGAAATCGAAGCCGTGGTGAACGCGACGCGCCTCGTGAAGAGCGCCATCAGCCGGTCCGCCTGTGGAAAGGGAAGCGGCGTCAACAGCACGCTGTTGATCACCGAAAACAGCGCCGTATTCGCCCCAATCCCCAGCGCCAGCGTAAGCACCGCGACCGCCGCAAACGCCGGCGCCTTCGCCAGCATCCTCACGGCATACCTCAAATCTTGCAAAAGGTCGCCCAAAGCATCCCCCGCCCATCCGCTCGCTTGGCCCACTCGGCCCCGCCAAACGCCGGATATACCTAGTTCAACGGCTCAAATCGAGAAACCGTTTCCATCACCGTTCGCTTGGTTGATGCTCTGAAAGGACCGTTCGAACGCAGGCGGGGGATCTGTGAAAACTCTATTTCTTGGGCATGCAGAAGCAGAGATTGTTGCCGTCGGGATCGGTCACCGCAAATTCTCGGTATCCCCAGGTTTGGTCAACCGGCGCGGTGTGAAGAGGAGATTCCGGTCGCCGCGTCGTGTCCAGCCCCCGCGCCCGAAAAGTCGTGTATCGCTCATCGACGTCATCGACAAATACGCGAATCACCGAACCAAAGANCCCATCTCCCGCATGACGCGAAAGCTGCAGATCGGCGCCATCGAGCGTCAGGTCGATGACACCATTCGCCATCTCCTGCTCCTCATAACCCGGCCACTTGCGCTTGAAATCGAGAACCTTCGTGTAGAAATCCAGCGACCTCAACAGATCACCGACCTTAATCACCGGAACGATTTTCATGAGGGTTGCTACTCGGATCTAAAAGGCTTCTACGCCGCGTCGAGTCGCAGTCGTAGCGCGCTGGGCTACGAAGTAACTGCCGATGCTTGAGTTTCCGGCTTGCCTTCGCTGACGACCCAACCGTCCTTGAGTTGGATGATTCGATTCCCGTAGGTCGCGTTTCTCTCGGAGTGCGTCACCTGGATGATCGTCGTGCCCGCCTCGTTCAAGCGCTTGAACAGCTGCATGATCTCGTCGCCTTGCTCGGAGTGCAGGTTGCCCGTCGGTTCGTCCGCGAGAATCAATTTCGGATTCTGAATCACCGCGCGCGCCACTCCAACCAGCTGCTGCTGTCCGCCCGAAAGTTGGCTCGGGAAAAGATCTTTCTTCCCGACGATATTAAATTTGTCCAGCGCGTCGCAGACCATACTTACGCGCTCTTTGTGGGGGACATTCTTGTACGACAGCGGAATTTCCAGGTTCTCGAATACGGTGAGGTTGTCGATCAGGTGGTAGCTCTGAAAAACAAATCCAATGTTCGCCTTGTGGAGTTCATTTCGCCGCTTCACGTTCAGCCGATGTACGGCCTGATCGAGAAAGAAATACTCACCCGTCCACGAACTATCCAGCATCCCGATGATGCTCAGCAACGTCGACTTGCCCGCACCCGACGGCCCCATGATCGTCACAAACTCGCCCTGCATAATGTCCAGCGTCACCCGCCGCAACAAGAAAAACTTGTTCGGCCCCGCCTCAATCGACTTCTCCAAATTCCGCAACGAAATCAAAGGTTCCACACCGTCTCCTTCTCAGCCCCGTTCATTTGATTACCCCAATCCTACTCTCAATCCTGAAAAATCTCGCCCGAGCCGCCGGACCTAACGACTCTTCAACTGGCTGTGCGAGCCGGTCAGCTCTACGGGCGTTGCTTCAAACGGAGCCGAAAAATCGAAGTGACGATACGCCCCAAGTCCGCAAGTTCAAACGAGTTAGCAAATTCCCCGGTGTTCCCTGTCAACTCCCGCCGCCCCCAACCCCTTTAAAATCACATTCTTGAATGATGCGCCCGCGCAACTTCCCTAGAATCACATTCTTGCGCAAAAACCCCCGGGGGGAGGGTCAGGCCAACCTCATCTCTTCAATCAATCGTGTCGTAACGCCCGCAGCGGATCCAGACTCGCTGCCCGTCGCGCCGGCAAGTAGCACGCAAACGCCGCCACCGCCGCCAGAATCAGCGGCAGCACCAGAAAAGCAAACGGATCCGACGCCTTCACGTTGAAGAGCAATCCCGCCATCGTCTTCGCCAGCGCGTACGAAATCGGCATCCCGATCGCCAGCCCGAGCAGCGTCATCCGCATCCCGCCGTTCAGCACCATCGCGAGAATGTCCTTCGTCTGCGCGCCTTGCGACATGCGAATCCCGATCTCGTGCGTCCGTTCACTCACCGAGTGCGACATCACGCCGAAAATACCGACGCAGGCCAGCGCCAGCGCAATGACTCCAAGCACTGTCATCATCACCGCTATGTAAGCAATCCCGACGATCGCTTCCGTGATCAATTTGTCCATCGACTTGATGTTGTACATCGGCAAATTGGGATCGATCGCCGCGATTTCCGCGCGTACCGCGGATGCAAATTTCAGCGGATCGCCGCTGGTTCGCAGCACCAGAGTCGTGTAGTAAGGCGGGCTCTGTCGCGCTGCCCGGTAAATGGTCGGCACATCTTCCCGCGAAATCCAGCTGTAGTGCAGATCGCCGACAACTCCGACAATCGTCAACCACGGATTTTCGGAGTCTTCTCTGCCGAATTTGATTTTGTGACCGATCGGATTTTCACCGTTGAAATATTTGCGGACCAGGCTCGCGCTCACCACCGCAACTTTTGGCGCGGCAGCTCCATCCGAGTCCAATAGATAACGGCCGTCGCGCAGGCCGATATCCATCATGTGAAAGTAACTCGGTGTTGCGACTTCATTGATTGCGTCGCGCGCTTCGTCGCGCTGTGTAAGCGGCCGTCCTTCCACCGAAAAACTCTGCGGATCGATGTAGCCGCCATCGGAGTAGGGAACATGCGTGACGAGCGCCGCTTCCTGAATGCCGGGAATTCCTGAGATGCGCTCGCGTACCTGTTCGTGGAAATTTAAGCGGTGCGCTTCCGTGCCGTACTGTGTTTCCGACAGCTGCATGTTCATCGTCAGCATCGTCGATGGCGAATAGCCTTCGTTGACGTTGAGCAATCCCTGGAAACTACGCACGAGCAATCCCGAGCCAACGAGCAACACGAGAGCGAGCGTAACTTCACCGATCACCAACGCCGCGCGCATCCGATGTCGCCCGCGCCCGACCGAAGTCCCACGCCCGCCTTCCTTCAGCGTGCCCGCCACATTCGTCTGCGAACTGATCAAAGACGGCGCAATGCCCGACAGAATTCCGCTCGCCACCGAAATGCTGATCGCGAACAGGAAAGCGTTTGTGTCGAGCCGAATCGTCGTCCATCCGGCAACGAACCTTGCCACGTCCGGCGGCATGTGCGCCAAAATCATGTCGATACTCCACTGTGCGAAAAATAGGCCGAGAACGGCGCCGCCGAGCGAAAGCAAAATGCTCTCCACCAAGAGTTGGCGCACGATTTGCCATCGGCTCCCGCCCATCGCCGAGCGGATCGCGAACTCACCGACACGCCCAGTGACGCGGGCGAACTGTACGTTTGCCACGTTCGCGCAGGCGATCAGAAGTACGAATCCGACCGCACCCAGCAAAAGCACCATGTATTGCTCGGTGAGTTCGGGGGTCAGGTACTTCCGCAGGAGAACCGGTTTGATCCGGAATCCGCCATTCGTATCAGGATACGCGTTCGCCTGTTGTTCCGAGATCCCCTGCATCTCCGCGGCGGCTTGCTCGTAGGAAACGCCGGGCGCGAGGTGCCCGACCACAAACAACCTGCGATCGTCGCGGCTCCCGCGGTCTTTCGTATCGAAAGATAGTGGCAGCCACGCCTCGGCAGGCAACGGATACGTGAATCCTTTTTTCATCACGCCGACAACGGTGAAACTCTTTCCATCCACCTTGATGTTCTTGCCGACAATGTTTGGGTCGGAGGCGTAGCGCTGTTCCCATAACGCGTGGCCCAGGATAATTTCCTGATCCTTGCCGGCTTCTTCTTCCTCTGGCAGGAAAGCACGGCCCATCGCAGGCGGCACGCCGATTGCTTCAAAAAAATTCGCCGCGACGGAAAATGACTGGATCTTTTGCGGTTCGTTGTCACCGGTGAGATTTACTTCGCCCCAGGAGTACGCGGTGATGCGATCAAACGACTTCGCCTGGGTCTTCCAATCGAAGTAAGTCGCCGGCGCAATCGGAGCGAATTCCGCCTGAGTAAAGCCAGCGGAGGCATTGCTGTCCTTGTGCGTGTCCAGGAGCGAGAGATAACGGTCGGCGTTCTCGAAGGGAACTGGATGCAGCAAGAACGCTTCGGCCATGCTGAAAATCGCTGCGTTCGCGCCGATGCCGAGCGCCAGCGCGATGATACAGACCAGCGAGACGAGGCGGTTCTTCATCAACATCCGAACGCCGAATCGCACATCCTGCCAGAGTGCCTGCATCATTCCTCCCCTTGTGTGCGCAACTTGCGCATCACGCAGCGCCTAAGGGACTAACGTACTTTTCATCGAATCGTTTCCAGCAATATTGCTACGCCGTTCGCCGTCTCAAAGTAACAAGGGCGCGCCAGCGCGCGCCCTTGTCGTCACAGCGAACTACCTTTGTCGCGGACGAATCCTCTCGCCCAGCGATGGAATATCACGAATCGCCGCGAGCGATTACGCTCCGACGCGCGCTTCTTGCGTCTCTTCGACGATGCGGCCGTCGAACAGGTGAATCGTGCGTTCGGCAAAGTTCGCGTAGCGCTGGTCGTGAGTCACCATGCAGATCGTCGCGCCGTTGCGATGCAGATCGCGAAGCAATTCCATCACGGCTTCGCCGTTCTTGGAGTCCAAGTTTCCCGTGGGCTCATCGGCCATCAGGATGAGAGGATCGCCGACCAACGCGCGAGCCACAGCGACACGCTGCTGCTGACCGCCAGAGAGCTGCGAGGGATAGTGCCGCAGGCGGTGGGCCATGCCGACGCGCTCCAGCGCGTTCTGCACCTTCTGCTTGCGCTCGCTCGAACTCGTGCCGCGATAGGTGAGCGGCAGCTCGACGTTCTCGTACACCGTCAGGTCGCCGATCAGGTTGAACGCCTGGAAGATGAAACCGATCTCGCGATTGCGAATGCGCGTGCGCTCGCTGATCGACAGATTCGCCACCGGCTGGCCGTTCAATTCATAGATGCCGTGGCTGGGCGAATCGAGCAGGCCGAGGATCGAAAGGAGCGTCGATTTGCCGCAGCCCGATGGGCCCGCGATCGAGATGTACGTGCCTTTCTTAATCTCGAGGTGAATTTCCTCGAGGGCGTGTGTCTCGACCTCATCGGTCATGAACACTTTTTTGACGCCTTCCATCTTGATCAGTGTTGGTGCGTTTGGATCGAGCATGGGCTCTCCTTGAGTCTAGAAACTGGAAAACGGAAACTGGAAAATCGAAAACCAAGAACTCATTGGGCCTAAGATCGTCCTGGATTTACTACGCCGGTTCGGCACACTGTCGTCTTCTAATAAGCAAGACGATGTATAGACGACAAATGTTCCCAAAGTTCTCGTACCGGTACCTTTATTCATAGCGCAGTGCCACCAGCGGGTCGACCCGGGTCGCCCGGCGAGCCGGAATGTAGGCCGCCGTCAAGGCCACAAGGGCCATCAGCACCAATGAGATGCCCACCGTGGACGGTTCGAAAGCCTTGACCCCGTACAACATCGAATTCAACAGCTTGCCTAGCCCATATGTCAATGGGAGACCAATGACAATCCCGATAAGTAGAAGCCAGGACATCTCGGAGAGGATCATGCGGCCGATGTTTTTCACGTCCGCGCCGAGCGCCATGCGAACGCCGATCTCTCTCGTTCTTTGGGTGACTCCGTAGGACAGCAAACCGTAAATGCCGATTGCCGCGAGCAAGGCCGCTAAGCCGCCAAAGATCTCGGAAAGGTAAGCGATCAGGCGGTCATTGGCGAGCTGCCGGTCGATTTGCGCTTCGAAGGTCCGCATGCCGGTCACGGGCAGGCTCGAATCGAGATCATTCACGACGCTGCGAACCGAACTCGAGATCAGCGTGGGATCCTGCGACGTTCGTACATAGTAGGTGAGCTGGCCGATATTCGTATCCTGGTCGTACGGAACATAGACGAACGGCTTGATCTGCTCGTCCTTGACGCCTTCATGGTGGCTGTTCTTGACGACGGCGACGATTTCGATGTCGGGCGGGTGATCCGACGAATGCCCAAATCGCAGGTGGTGGCCCATGGGATTCCCGTTGGGGAAGAAGGTCTTCGCGAAGGTTTCGTTAACGATGGCGACCTTCGGGCTGCCGAGCAGGTCGGCGCGAGTGAACTCGCGTCCCTCGAGCAAAGGAATTCCCATGTTGGAGAAATGACCTGGTCCAATGGCGTTGCGGAGAACGTGCTTGGTGCCGCGCTCTTCCTCGGGTTCGCCTTCGACGTCCACGTTGGAGCCGCGGTCGCTGTAGTCCATCAGCCTTTCCGCAGCGCTGCTGACCGAACGCACGCCCGGAATCGCAGCGAATCTTTCGTCGAGATTGCGGAACAGCGCTTTGCCGCGCGCGTCGTCGTATCCAAGAATGCCGGGAGTGATCGAGAACTCCAACATATGGTCGGTGCGAAGGCCGAGGTCGGTGTGCTTGGCATTGAAGAGGCTTTGCGCGAAGGCTCCGGCGGCCGTCACCAGCAAGAGCGTGAGCGCGACCTGGCAAACGACCAGACTCTGACGCAAACGCTGATGGCTCGTGCCGAGCGAGGTCGTACCGGCTTGTTCTTTCACGCTGGAGACAAGTTCGTTACGCGTCGCGCGAAGCGACGGCGCGACTCCAAACAGCGCGACACAAACGCCTGCAGCTATAAACGTGAATGCGAGCACCGCGGGATTCAGACTTCCAGACAGGCCAGCGGCGATGCCGTTTTCGGAGGCGAATTTAACCAGCGTGGAGCTTGTCCACGAAGCGATCAGCAGGCCGAGAATCGCACCCGCTCCGCCCAGCAGAACGGATTCGATCAGAAGCTGGCGCACAAGTTGAAACCGGCTGGCTCCGAGCGATAGCCGGATTCCGATTTCACGCTGGCGCGACGCGGCGCGCGCTGTCAGCAGACCCGCGATATTGGCGCATGCGATCAAGAGAACCAAGCCGACCATGCACATCAGCGCCATGATTTGCTTGCCGACGCCATTCTCGAGCATCGGGCGGCCGTGCGCACCGGTACGAAGAATCATTTTGCGGTCGAGAAATGCGGCTTGCTCTTTGTTGTTCCAGCCGGTGAAGAGCGGCAATTCATCTTTCAAGATCGCGCTGAAAGCGGGCTGCAAGCCGGCGGAAGCCCGTTCGATCGACATGCCCGGCTTGATGCGAGCGATCAGCTTGATCCAGTTGTCGTTGTGACGTGTGAGGTCGCGCGGCGGCACGTCGAGCGAAGCGACCATCGTGATCGGAATGTAAAGCTCGGGATTGAAGCCGGGCTGCGTGCCATCAAAGGTCGATTCGGTGACCCCGACGATGGTCATCGGCTTGTTGTTGACCAGGATGCCCTGATTCAGGATGCCGGGATCGCTGCCGAAGCGCGACTTCCATGCGCCGTACGACAGCACCACGACGGGCGCGCCGCCGAGCGTCGCGGTGTCGCTCGGCTCCAAGGTGCGACCGAGCGCGGGCTTCACGCCGAGCGCTTCAAAGAAATTGCCGGAAACGACGAAGCCTTGGACTCGATCGGTGTGGCCGCGATACGTCAATGCGGTCGAGTACGTGTCCATCGCCGCGAGACCCGAGAAGACCGGGTTGTGGTCGCGCAAGGTGGTGTAGAGAGGATAAGAAAACGATTCGGCGCCGTCTTCGCTTTCGTCGGAGCTGACGTGACCCTGGCGCGGGCCGGGAGAATAGAGAAGGACGAGCTGGTCGGGATTGGGTACCGGCAGGCGGCGCAAGAGAACCTGTTGAAGAATCGTGAAGATACCAGCGTTGGCGCCGATGCCGAGGGCTAACGTGAGGACAGCGATGGCGGTGAATGCTGGATTTTTGGCCAGCATTCGAAGACCGAACCGTATATCGCGCCACAGGCCGCTCACTGCTTCTCCTAGGGAACCGACTGTCCTTCTAATGCCAGGTACTGACTGTTGCCAGTAATGACGTCGCTCGAGGCCAAATCGTTTTCAGAAATCTGAAAGTTTCAGAGGCGCATTTGGCGCGTATCGTTGCCCCGTTCATGCCGCTACTCGTATCTCAGAGCCACCAAGGGATCGACGCGGGTCGCGCGGCGTGCCGGGATGTAGCAGGCGACGACTGCGACCACTGCGATCAACGCCAATCCGACCGCGTAAATCAGCGGGTTGTTGGCGCTCACGCCGTACAGCAGCGACTCGCTGAGGCGCGCCAGCACGTAGGCCAGCGGCAGGCCGACGACCACGCCCAGGATCAGCATCGAGCCGACTTCCTTCACGATGAGCTTGCGGATGTCGCCTGATTCCGCACCGACGGCCATGCGGATGCCGATCTCGCGCGTGCGCTGCACGACGAGAAACGCGAGCACGCCGTAGATGCCAAGAGCCGCGAGCATTGCCGCGAGTCCCGCGAATGCGCCGGACAGAACGGCGACCATGCGCGCGCTGAACAGATCTTCTTCGACGACGCGGTCCATCGTTTTGAGGTCGTAGACCGGGAGATTCGGATCGGCATCGCGGACTGCGCTCTGTATCGAAGTAGCCAGGAGCAGCGGATCGCGCTCGGTAGCGACGTATAAGCTCATGGCGAAGAGGGCGTCTCTCTGGGAATAGGGAAGGTAAACGTAGGGATTCGGAGTGACGGATTTGACGTGATCCAGATTCAGGTCGCGGACAAGACCGACGATCGTGATTTCGGAAAACTTGTCCTTATCCTTGGCGCCGCCGAAGTGGAACTTCATACCGATCGGATTTCGTCCCGGAAGAAAGCGCTTTGCCATTGACTCGCTCACGACGGCAACTTTAGGGGCGGTTGCGTTGTCGGCTTCCGTGAATTCGCGCCCTGAGAGCAAAGGAACGCCGAAAGTCGAAAAGTAAGCGGGACCGGTCGCGAGATAGTTCACCGTTTGCTGATCTTCGGGAACTTCGGGGCCGCCTTCCGCANTGATGTTGCTGCCAGAGGTGTCGCCAGAGAGCGCACCAAGTTCCGATGAGGTCACGCCGCGAACGCCCGGAAGTGTCGCCAGGCGTTGACGTAACTGGTCGGTGAGGCGGATGGTTCGCGGATTATCGTAGCCGTTGAGAGAGGGTGAAATCCCGAAGCCGATGATGTGCTCTGTGCGCAGGCCGAGATCGACATTGCGCAGGTTCCAAAGCGTTTTGGTGAAAAGCGCGGCTCCAGCGAGGAGCAACAGGGTGAAGGCAACCTGGCCAGCGACGAGGACTTTGCGAAAGCGGACGTGGCCGACGCTGGCTGAAGAAGTCGAACCTTGATCCTTGATGACGTCGGTGACGGAATTTCGCGTCACGCGCCATGCGGGAAGAACGCCGAAGAAGATCCCGGACAAAAAAGTGGCTGCGAGCGCATAGGCAAGAACCATTGGATCGAGCTGGGCGTTCAGATCGTCGATGCCGGCATTGGCGACGATGATCGGATTGAGAAAGCCGATCAGCCACGAGCCGATGGCGATCCCAACTACGCCGCCCGCGAGGGCGCACAGCATGCTTTCGATAACCAACTGGCGCACGATGCGGCTGCGCGTGGCGCCCATTGCGCCGCGAATGNCGAATTCACGCTGACGCGCCGCGCCGCGAGCAAGAAGCAGATTCGCGACGTTGGTGCACGCGATGAGCAGAACCAGAGCGACCATGGCGAACAGCACCATCACCTGAGGGCCGGAGTCGCGCTGCGCGATGTTGCGGCCGCGCGCGCCCGGCTCGAGGACGATTTGCTTGGCCAAAAACAGCTGGCGTTTTTGTTCGTTGAAGCCGGGTATCTTGGCGAGGTTTTCCTGGAGCAGCGGATGATAGGCGGTGTTCAGCGCCGCGCGCGCTTGGGCGTCGCTAATCCCTGGAGCGCGCCGGCCGAGCACTTTCAGCCAGTAATCGTTCCATTCGGTGATGGCGCCGTCGTCGAAGGTCATCTGTTTGGCCATCGACATCGGAACAAATACGTCGGGCGATTGGCCAACCTGAACACCGGTGAAACCATTGCGCGAAACGCCGATGATGGTCATCGGCACGTTGTTGACGAGGATCGATTTGTTGAGGACGTTGGGATCGCTCGCGAAATGGCGAGTCCAGTAGTTGTAGCTGAGGACCGCGAGCTGATTGCCGCCCGGAGAATTGTCGTCCTGAGGATCGAAGACGCGTCCGATCGCCGGTGCGACGCCTAGGACGTTGAAGTAATTTCCAGTGACAAGTTCGAGGCGGCCGCGCTCGGTTTGGCCTTGTGAGGCGAGGCTCGCGTCGGAAGAGGAACGCGCGATGATGGCGATGCTGTTGGCGGCGCCATCGCGGAGGCCCTTGTACATCGGGTAGGAGAAGGATTCCGAAACGTCGCCATCACTTGAGACGCGGCCCGAGTTCGGTCCAGGCGCGTGGAGGACGACGAGTTCGCCCGGATTGCGGACCGGGAGACGACGCAAAAGAATCTGGTTCATCACGCTGAAGATCGCGGTGTTGGCGCCGATGCCGAGCGCGAGCGTGATGACGGCGATGATGGTGAAGCCGAGATTCTTACGCAGCACGCGCAAGCCGAAGCGGATGTCTTGCCAGAAGGTATACATCGTTTGAGCCTACTCGTTTCTGAGTGCGACTAGTGGATCGGCATTCGCTGCGCGCCACGCCGGGATGTAGCAGGCCGCGGTTGCGACGGCGATGAGTCCGAGTGCAACTCCGATGAAAGTGATTGGGTCGGTCGCGGTCACGCCGAAGAGCTGGCTTTTCAGCACGCTCGAAAGCGCAAGCGTTCCCGCAAGACCAATAGCGATTCCCGCTAGTGCGAGAGTGACTCCGCTACGGAGAACCATGCCGATGATGTCTCCGCGTTCGGCGCCGACGGCGACGCGAATGCCGATTTCGGTGCGGCGCTGCTCGACGCTGTAGGAAATGAGCCCGAAAAGCCCGACGGTGGAGAGCAAGAGGCCTGCGGCGGCAAAGACGGAGACGAGCAGGCTCGTAAAGCGGCGCTGCGCGACGGAGTCGCTGATGTATTCGCGCATGTCGCGCGCCTTATATATGGGCAGCTCTGTGTCGAGCGCGCGGACTTGCTCGCGGATCGACGGGAGCAGGTTCATTGGCTCGCCTTGCGCGCGGACGACAATGCTCATGGCGCCGAGCGCGGCTTGGTCGTACGGAACGTAACACTCGGGGTCATTCGGCTGCCACAGGTTGTGGTGGTGGACGTCGCCGACGACGCCGACGATTTCGCGCATCCTGGCATCGCCTGTGTCCGCAACACCGGGTTTGATGTGTTTGCCGACGGGATTTTCGTTCGGGAAGTAACGGCGAGCCAGCGTTTCGTTGATGAGGACGACGAGAGCGGAGCTGCGCTCGTCACGCGGAGTTAAATCGCGGCCTGAGATCAGCGGGACGTGCATCGTCTTGAGGTAGTCCTGCGCGACAATGCGGAAATGCACACGCGGCAAGTCGCTCTTGGCCATTGGGCGGCCTTCGATTTCGAAAGTTGTGCGGATGACGTCGTCGCTCATGGGCAGAGGGAGAACGGCACTCGCGCTTTGCACGCCGGACAATGCGCGAACGCGAGCGAGCAGATCGCGAAAAAACCCGATGGATTGTTCGGGCTTGCCATAGCGCGGGTCCGGCAAGTCGAGATTGAACGTCATCACGCCGTTTGGATCGAATCCAGGCGATTGGCGAGTCAGGTGAACCATGCTTTCGATGAGCAGGCTGGCGCCGACGAGCAGAATCACGGCGAGCGAAACTTGCGCGACCACAAGAATATTTCGCGCGCGTGAAGCGCGCTTGCTTTCCGAAGCTGCCCGTCCGCCTTCTTTCAGCGAAAGAAATAAATCGAATCGCGACGCGTGCCACGCCGGCGCCATGCCAAAGACCACGCCAGTGAGCACCGAAACGCCAAGCGTGAACGCGAGAACGCGAAGGTCGATCCCGGCTTGCGCGAGACGCGGAATCTGGAGCGAAGGAAGACCCGCGAGCAGAGTGGTGCCCCAAACGGCCAGGAACAAACCGAGCAATCCGCCGGCGAGCGCGAGCAGCACACTTTCGGTAAGGAGCTGGCGAAGTACGCGGGCGCGCCCCGCACCCATCGAGGCGCGGATCGCCATTTCGCGCTGGCGGCCTGCGGCGCGTGCGAGCAGGAGATTCGCCGCGTTTGAGCACGCGATCAAAAGCAGGAATCCAACCGCTCCGAGCACCATCAGCAAGACAGGTCGCACGTCACCGATCATCGCTTCGATCTCGGGCTGCAGAGCGAAGCTGAGATGGCCATCCGTGTCCGGGTATTGCTTTGCGAGAGCGGCGCCAATGGCGCTCGCGTCGGCGTTGGCTTGCTGCAATGAAATTCCCGGCTTCAAACGGCCGATGGCGTTGAGAAAATGCGCGTCGCGTTGCGCGGTGATCGCCGGGTCGGTGCCGTTGCCGACCATCCTTTCGCCGAACGTAGTCCAGAGATCTGGCGGCGTCGACGTTAGCTGGAACTCAAAATTGGCGGGCATTACGCCCACAACGGTGTAGACCTTCGCATCGAGTGTGATCGACTGGCCCACGATGTCGGGATTTGCGCCGAAGTGCGACGTCCACAAGTGGTGGCTCAGAACCGCGACGTGAGTGCCGGCTTCGTCTTCGGATGTGACGAACGTGCGCCCGAGGAGAGGCGCGCTGCGCAACACGTCGAATAAATTCGCGTTGACGAGGGCGGTTTCGATATGGAGTGGTTCGCCCGAACCGGTGAGCGTCGCCGTATTCCTGTCGTAGGCGGCGACGGATTCGAGTGTGCGGTTCTGCGCACGAAAATCAGCGAAGTCGGGATAGCTGAGCGGGCGATGCATGTCGCCCAGATGCGCGTCGGTACCGTTAAGCGCGACGAGTTGCTTGCTGTCTGGAAAGGGAAGCGGCTCGAGAATGACAGCGTTGACGACGCTGAAGATCGCGGTGTTGGCGCCGATACCCAGCGCGAGTGTGAGGACGACGATCGCGGTGAAGCCGGGTTGCTTCGCGAGCACACGAAGTGCATAGCGAATGTCCTGCCACAAGCTGTTCATTTAGCTATCGCTCCACCACAGAGAGAAGCTGCGATTGGTTCAGCGAAATATTCTCGTCGTCGCAGGGCGCAGCAACGCCGCGGCTTACTTCAGCCGGATGCGATCAACGTTATCCCACTGCGACATGTCCGACAGGATGACTTTGTCGCCCACGTTCAAGCCCGACAAGATTTCGACGGTGTTGACCGAGCTGCGGCCCAGCTTCACGTTCACGCGCTCGGCGTCGCTGTCATCCGGCATAACCTTGAACAGGCTGATCGTTGCATCGGTCTGGCCGTGTACCGGCCGGCCCACATACAGCACATCTTTCAAGTTCTCGAGAGTGATCGTGCCGTCTACGCTGAGGTCGGCGCGCGCCCCCAGCGGAAGCGGATCGTCGATGCCGACATCCACGGTGACTGTGCCATTGACGACCGAGGGATCGATGCGGATTACATGGCCATTCACGATGCCGTTGCGCGTATCGACCGTGGCGGTTTGGCCGATGACGATGTCTTTCGCCTGTGTCTCCGCGATCTTGATTTCGGCTTTCAGTTTTTTCGGATCGGCGACCCGCGCGATGTTTGTGCCGATCGCGACGCTCTGGCCGACATCCACCGGCAACAACTGCAACACACCGGTGATGCCTGCGCGAACGTGCAGCGCATCGGCTTGGCTCTTGCGCAACTCATACATCGCGCGCGCCTGTTCGACGTGCGCCTGTTGCGCCTGGATTCGCGCTGCGGCCGAGTCTGCCGCGACTCGCGTTCGCTCTTCCTCTAATCCGATGCGGATCTTCAGCTGCTCTGCGCGTACCTTGGAGAGCTTTTCGTCCTTTTCAGAACCGAGGCCCTCCTGGTGCAGCTTGTAGTTGAGGTCGTGATCCGTGGTGGCCTGCTCATAGTCACTGCGAACGCTGGCCTCATTCGCTTTCTGGCTGAGTAGTTCGCTATTTACCTGGACTCTCAGGTTGGCGAGGTCGGCTTCGGCGCCTTTTAATTGGAACTCCGCGTCCAGTAGCGTTTGCGCCACGGCCGGATCGGACATTTCCAGAATGACGGTGTTGGGTTCGACCAGGTGGCCTGGGCGAATCACGATCTTGTCCACGCGCGCGGTCGTCAGCGCCGCAATCCAGTGAATATCGAGAGGCACCAGCGTTCCCAGGCCGCGCACTTCACGCAGCATCGGGCCGCGCTTCACGGTATCGGTCCAGACCGTGCCGCGATCGACCGACGGCGCCGCGGGCTTGAGCCGCGACAGTCCGAGCGTCACGCCCGCAATCACCACGACGGCGACCGTGACGTAGAGGGCTCGCTTGATTTTTTTTGCTTTAGCGTTGGATGGTCGTTGTATGTCCATATAGGTTATCGCGTACTACTGAAATCGCACGCGGGCTGCCCCGCGCGACCTCGCTCTAAATCGCGTGGCTTCAATCGGTTATGGCCGGTGGACCCTCGTTGAAAATAGCACCAATGACCGAAAATGGGAATAATTGTCCCATGAGCGAACATGATTTTGGGCGCTCCGGCCTTATGCGTGCTAACTGCCCTTTGCGTGCTAATTGAAGGTCGCGTCACGCGCTCGCCTCGATTGGCGCATTTCCGCCCAGGTTGACACAAAACCTGAAATCGTCTCCGTCAGGACTCTCAATTTAAATAACGTCAAAAATCGCGTAATTGTTCCATCCTAACCTTGCAACCAATCTGTACCGGAACTTTGGCGCCTGTTCCGGGGAAATCCAGAAATGAACAGTCCGGAGCATTGCGTTCGAACGTCACGACGCGAACTTGCCAACATCGGCCAAGAAACCCGCCCGTTGAAAACAGCGTCCATACTTACAGTCAGTTACGCTTCTCACCAGGCACACGGGAACGGAGATCGCCATGAGATTAGACGTTAAACGCTGGTCGATGGTCTTGTCTGCCGTAGGACTCTTCGCGGTGCTTGCGGGCGCGTCTGTTGGAGCTGAGGCGATCCCGCCGTTTCCTGCCGCTCGCGCGAACTCTGCGCAAGATCAAGCGCCGCCGCAGGGCGGCCCCGATGAACGTCGCCTGCCTCTCTTCGGCAAGATCACTGCGATCCACGACAACTCGATGGACGTGCTCGACACCAACGGGGCCACCATCAGCGTGAAGTTCAATGGGCAAACACAATTTCGGAAAGATCGGCAGCCCGCCAAACGTACTGACTTCAAGGTGGGCGACATCATTCTTGTGCGGGGCCAGGAAGCGGCCGACCATAGCTGGACGGCGGAGGTCGTGGCCGCGAGATCGCTGAATGGACAAGGCGGTCCCGGAGGTCCCGGTGGGCGAGGCGGCTTTGGCGGCGGACCTGGTGGCGCCGGTGGCCGCGGCGGAGCAGGTCAGCAGGCCGGCACGCTCGGCAAAGATTATGTCTCTGGCGAGATCAAATCCGTCGATGCGCCGAAACTCACTGTCTTACGTTCCGACAACGTGACGCAAACTTTGGAATTGAACGAAGAAACTTCGATGCACAAGGGCCGCGACTCCATCACCATGGCCGACATTCAAGCGGGCGACCATATCTTCGCGCGCGGCGCACTCGAAAATAATGTGTTCGTGCCGAAGAACGTCATGGTGATCGGCCCCGAGCAATGGAAACGCATGCAGGAGTTCGGTCAGCAAGCGGGCGCCGGCGGTGGCCGCCGTCGTCAGCAGGGTGGCCAATCGCAAGAGGGAAGCTCCGGCGCCGCCGACACGCCCGCGCCCAACGCTGCGCCTCCCGCGCCGCCGGCGCCCAATCCGCCGACGCCTGCGCCCGCTCCGGCCCCTGCTCCCACGCCACAATTCGGCCAACAAATGGAGTTTCATCGTTGAAATTTTCGAGATCGACCCGGTCCTCGCTCTTCGCGCTTTCGCTAGGCACAATGTTGCTTTGCTGCACGTCGCTGCGCGCCCAAGCTCAGCCGCCGCCGGCGCCCGCTCCCGCGACGCAATCTCCGGCGCCCGAGCAATCTCCCCCAGCAGCACCAGCGAATCCCGACTCGCCCGCCCCCGCGCAAACACCAAGCGTTAGCGTGCGGACAGCTCCATCCGCTCCGCAGCCCACCTCGTTTGAAATTAGCGGCATCGTCAAATCCGGCAAAACCCCGCTCCCCGGTGTAACCGTGACCGCTGCGAACACCCTCACCGGAAAAAAATATTCGATCGCCACCGCTCTCGACGGCAGCTACAAATTCATCGGCCTCCCGCGCGGCCGCTACGTCGTTCGCGTTGAATTCATGGCCTTCGCGCCGCAAACGCAGGAAATCGTCCTCAAGCCCGACACACCAACCGGAAAATTCGACGCCGAGATGATTCTCGCCTCGCGCCAGGCCGAGCAATCCGGCGCAGCGTCCGCAATCGCGGCCATCGCCGCCGGTCGCGGGTTCCAGAGCCTCTCCGTTGAGAACTCGCTCTCCGCATTAGAAGGCGGCGCAGCCGGCGGAGCCACCGGTGGCGGTGCCAGCGCCGGCGACATCGCCACTCTGCCAATGGGCGGAGCCGGCGCCGACGTCTCCAACGAATCCGTCAGCATTAGCGGCGCGCAAGGCCGCAGCCAGGATTTCGGCGCCGGCAGCGAAGAAGATCTTCAGAATCGCATCGAAGAATTTCGCCAGCGCGCCCAAGCGGCGGGACTGATTCCCGGCAGCCCAACGCAAGGCGGCGCCGGCGGAGGTGGCGGCTTCGGCGGCCCCGGTGGATTCGGCGGCGGCGGACCGATCGCCATCGGTCGCCTCGGACGCGGCTTCAACGTCAACCAGCCGCACGGCTTCCTCTATTTCTCCGACGACGACGCTTCCTTCGACGCCAAGCCCTACTCGCTCCAAGGCATCGAGACTCCGAAAGCGAGCTACAACTTCGCTCGCTTTGGAGCCAACGCCGGCGGCCCGCTGACCATCCCGCACATCTTCAACGGCGGCGGCAAGTGGTTTTTCTTCGCTGGTTGGAACGGCTCGCGCGGCAGCACGCCTTACGATGCTTACTCCACAGTGCCCACGGCCGCCGAGCGCGCCGGCGACTTCTCCGGCGCTACATATAATGACGGCACGCCGGTTGCGATCTTCAATCCCGCCACCGGCCAGCAATTCAGCTTCGGCGGCAAAGCCAACGTCATCAATCCCGCGCTGATCAGCCCACAAGCGACAGCGTTGCTTCAATACATTCCACTGCCGAATCTCGACTCGGCAACGCAAAACTTTCACTACGTCACCAACGACGACAGCAACACCGACGCGATCAGCCTTCGCCTCATCCACAACTTCGGCGACTCCACCAACGGTCCGTTCGGCGGCGGTGGTCGCGGTGGCGGTGGAGGAGGCGGCGGTGGAGGCGGACGCCGTCGCGCGCAAAACAACATCAACTTCGGCCTCAACTATTCGCGCAACAATACCGCGACCGTGAATCCGTTCCCGTCGCTGGCAGGAAATACCGACACGCAAGGCGTCCAGGCGACTGGCGGCTGGACCTACGGCAACGGCCGCCGCACCAACATTCTTCGTTTCATTTACAACCACAATCACGTTTCGACGTCGAACCTCTATTCCAACAACATCGACGTCGCCGGCCTCGCCGGAATCACCGGCGTCTCCACCGATCCGTTCGACTTCGGCATCCCGGGCGTCAGCTTCACCACGTTTGGCGGCCTCAACGATCCGACGCCGCGCCGCGAACTCGATCAGACCTATACAATCTCCGACACGCTCTCCTGGTATCGCGGCAAACACAACTGGCGCTTCGGCGGCGACTATCGCCGCATTCTTCAAAGCTTCCGCTCCGCGAAAAACGCTGAAGGCTCGTTCGTCTTCACCGGCCTCGAAACCTCGGCTTTCGCGCCCGGAACCACCAAGCCGGTCAGCGACACCGGCTACGACTTCGCCGATTTCCTTCTCGGCGTGCCGCAGCAAACGACGCTGCAATCCGGCACCAATTCTTACGACTTCGGTGCCAACTCTTTCGATCTTTTCGCGCAAGACGACTGGCGCATTCTTCCCAAGCTTTCGCTCAACCTCGGCTTCCGCTATGAATACAACGGCCCCTTCACGGAAGAACACGACCGCATCGCCAACCTCGACGTCGCCGAAGGATTCACCGGCGCTTCCGTCGTACTCCCCGGTCAAGCGGGATTCGGGTCATCGCTCATTCATCCCGATCGCAACGATTTCGCCCCGCGTATCGGCATCGCGTGGCGGCCGCTCAAGAACACCGTTGTGCGCACCGGCTACGGCATCAACTACAACCTGGCGCAGTACGCGAACATCATTCAGAACTTCGCGTTTCAGCCGCCGTTTGCCACCACCTCGACTAACATCACGAGCGCGGCGACGCCGCTCTCCCTCGCCAATGGCTTTCCTGCCGTGCCTCCCGGGCTCATCACAAATAATTTCGCGGTCGATCCGAACTACAAGCTCGGCTACGTGCAGATCTGGAATCTCGACATCCAACGTACGCTGCCACACGGTTTCTTGCTCAACGTCGACTACAACGGCTCGAAAGGTACGGATCTCGACGTAGAGCGCGCCATCAACATCGCCGGATTGCAGCCGTTCATTTACGAATCGTCGGCCGCCAATTCTGTCTTCCACGCAGGCTCGGTTCGCTTCCGCAAGCGCCAGGCGCACGGCATCAGTTACGGCGCGGTTTACACATTTTCAAAATCGATCGACGACGCGTCGTCCATCGGCGGCGGTGGCTCGGTCGTGTCTCAGAATCCGTTCGACATTGCAGCCGATCGCGGGCTTTCGAGCTTCAACCAGAAACACAAGTTCACGGGTAACTGGATCGCTGAATTACCGTTTGGCGAAAATCATCGCTATTTGCAGCGCGGAGCCTTGTCGCACATTTTGAGCGCATGGTCGCTCAGCGGCGATTTCACGATAGCCAGTGGACTTTGGTACACGCCGAACGTCTTGGGCAACTCGCTCGACATCGATCGCGGAGTCAGCGGCTCCTTGCGCGCCGATGTGACCGGTCAGCCCATCACGATCGGCAACCCGAGCGCCCACGAATGGTTCAACACCGCCGCTTTTTGCTCGCCTTCGACTTCCGGGGGCACCACGAACACCTGCGTCAATCCCAACGGCACCGCCTTCGGCGACGCCGGCCGCAATATCATCGAAGGCCCGGGCGAAGTGGTCGTCGATATGTCGCTCAGCAAAACCATCACGATCAAAGAGTCGCGCGCCCTTGAGCTGCGTCTGCAGGCGGCGAACGTCTTTAACTTCATCGACTACACGGCGATCAACACGACGGTGAACTCGGCCCAATTCGGCCAGGTCACTTCCGCAGGCGCGACGCGTCGTGTGACACTCGTCGCGAGATTTCGCTTTTAGGTCGGCATGAACATGAATATCAACACGCAAATGTTCAAAAAATGGCTCGCATCGGTCGCTGTCGTGCTGCTGCAGTTCAACGCGGTCGGTGTCGCGCTCGCACAGGACGCGCCGCAACCGCCGCAGCAACCGCAATATCGCATGCACGTCACGTCCGAACTCGTACTCGTGAACGTAGTCGCGCGCGACCGGCACGGCAATCTCATTCGTGACTTGAAGAAGGGCGACTTCACGCTTTCCGAAGACGGAAAAAAACAGGACATCTCTACGTTCGACTTTGAAAATGTCGACGCGCTAGCCACCGCAGGCGCTGCCGAGGCCACCGTGAATGGCGCCGCTGGCAACGCTCCAAACCCTGGCCTGCTGCATTCCTCGAATCCCGTTCAGATCGATGCGCGTGATCGCCGCCTCATGCTTTTGTTCTTCGACTTTTCCGGCATGGACCCCGAGCAGATCGATCGCGGCGTCGATTCCGCAATAAAATTCATTAAAGACAAAATGTTGCCGGCCGACATGATCGCGCTCGTCTCGCTCTCGACGAACATGAAAGTCGATCTCGATTTCACCGACGACAAGAAGAAAGTTCTCGCCACGCTGAGCTCCTACAGCTCCAGCCAGGGCCAGGGCTATGATCTCGGCTCCGAGGGCTCATCCGAGGGCGCGGCTGAAACCGGCGGCTCGTTCACGCCCGACGACACCGACTACAACACCTTCACCGCCGACCGAAAATTGCTCGCTTTGCAGTCGATCATGCAGTCGCTCGGGAAAATCTCGCAGAAAAAATCGATCATTTATTTCAGTAATGGAATTACGCAATCCGGAGTCGATAATCAATCCGCCTTGCGCGCCGCCACGGCCGCCGCGGTGAAGGCCAACGTTTCGATTTATCCGCTCGACGTGCGTGGCCTTCAGGCATTCCCTCCGGGCGGAGAAGCTCAGAACGCCAGCTTGCACGGCCAATCCGCCTACAACGGCAACGCGATCTTCAACGACCTCAACGGCAACGCAAATTCACAGGAAACGCTTTCGACGCTTGCCGACGACACCGGCGGTAGAGCGTTCTTCGACTCCAATGATTTCAGCGGCGTGTTCGCGCAGGTGCAGAAAGACACCTCCGCGTACTACGTTCTCGGTTTCACCAGCACGAATCCCGCAAAGGACGGGCGCTTCCGGCATCTCAAGGTCACGCTCAACCGCCCGGATATCAAAGATATAAAACTTGAGTATCGCTCGGGCTACTACGCGGGACGCGACTTCCAGCATCTCAATCGCACCGATCGCGAGCAGCAGCTCGACGACGAGCTCGACGCGCAGCTCCCGCAGACCGACGTCGCGGTTTACGCCGGCGCGCATTACTTCCGTCAGGACGACACACACTACTATCTCGGCGTTTCGCTCGTGATTCCGGGATCGCAGATTCCGTTCACTCAAGCGAAAGACAAAGACAACGCCACGATCGACTTCATCGGCGAGGTTCTGGCCAACGGAAAATTGCCCGTCGGGCATCAGCGCGACACGGTAAAGCTCGCGCTCGACAGCGCGCAGCAAGTCCGCCGTAAAAATGTGCAGTACAACACCGGATTTGTGTTGGCGCCCGGCGAATACCATTTGAAATTTGTCGTGCGCGAAAATCAGACGGGCCGCATGGGCTCGTTCGAGACCGACATCACGATTCCGGACTTGCGCAAGGCGCCGCTGCGCATGAGTTCCGTCGTGCTCGCGAATCAGCGCGTGCCCGCCAGCGGCAATTCAACGAAGAAAGGTTTGCACCCGCTCGTGCAAAATCAGCAAGAGCTCGTGCCGAACATCACGCACGTTTTTACGCAGGACCAGCATTTGTATCTGCAATATGAGGTCTACGATGCCGCCCATCAGCGCAAAGGGGGAACCGTGGCGACCCCGAATAACGCCGCGCTCGATGCGCTGTTCGGTGACGCCGGAGCGAGCGGAAACGGCGGAGCTGCGGCGCCGCCGCAAGTGAAGCCCGCGAAAGACGCCGTGCACGTTCTGACGAACATCGAATTCTTGCAAGGCAACGCGAAGGTCTACGAATCAAAACAAATCGTCGCCAACGAACTCACTGCGCCCGATCGCAAAGCAGTGATCTTCCAGATCGATCTCCCGTTGCAATCGCTGAAGCCCGGCTTCTACACCTGCCAGGTCAACATCATCGACGACAACGCCGGCAACTTCGCCTTCCCCCGCTGGCCAATCCTGGTGAAAGAAGCACCGCCTCCAACCGCAGCGCCAACGCCGACGCAGCCCGCCCCAACTCCGACCGGTTCGCCCTCAGGCCACTGAGTTCGGGCTGACTGCATCAGCCCAAAACTTCCTTCGCCGCATGAAACGCGGAATTCGTCGCCGGCACACCGCAATAAATCGCGCACTGCAGCAGCACTTCTTTAATCTCCTCGCGCGTCACTCCATTGTTCAACGCTGCGCGAACATGCATCCGAAACTCCTCGCCGCGATTCAACGCCACCATCAACGCCAGCGTGATCATGCTCCGCGTGGGCCGATCCAATCCCGGCCGCGACCATATCTCTCCCCACGCATACCGCGTGATGAGATCCTGAAACTCTTCATTGAACGAATCGCGATTCGCCAGCGACCGATCGACATGTGCATCGCCCAGCACTTCGCGCCGAACTTTCAACCCTTGCTCGTATCGTTTCTTTTCGTCCATCAAGATCTCCTGCGCTATCCGTTACTCCAGAAATTCAGCGACCGCCGCCGAATACTTCTCCCGCTGCTCGACGTTCGACAAATGTGACGCGTTCAACTCAACGAACCTCGATCCCGCAATACGATCCGCAACGAACTTCGTGTCGATCGGCGTCGTCGCCGGATCATGCGTCCCTGCAATCACAAGCGTCGGCACGCGCACTCCACCAACCTTTTCGCGAAAATCGAACGCCTTAACCGCTTGGCAAGAAGCGACGTAGCCCGCAGCGTCGCTGCGCTCAAAAACGTTCCTTATCTTCTCAATCTCCGACGTCACCTTCGCCTGAAATTCCGGCGTAAACCAACGATCAATCACAACTTTCGACACCGACTTCACGCCGCCCTCCGTCACAGCATCGATACGCGCATTCCACCCATCATCATTGCCAATTTTCGCCGCAGTGTTGCTCAGAATGAGCCTGTTCAACCGTTCCGGCGCATTCAGTCCGAGCCACATCCCCGTTTGCCCACCAATCGAAAGCCCGCAATAATTCACTTTGTCGAGTTTCAAAAAATCGAGCAGTCCAACCGCATCGCGCCCCATCTGCTCGATCGTGTAAGGACCCGCCGGTGAAGACGAACCGCCATGCCCGCGCTTGTCATAGCGCAACACGCGAAACTTCTTGCCGAAATCCGCAGCCTGCCCGTCCCACATCGTCAGATCGGTCCCCAGCGGATGCGAAAACACCAGCACCGGCCCCGATTCGAGCCCCGAAAACTCATACCGCATCCGCAATCCATTCAACTCAGCAAACGCCATGTTTCTCCTTCAAGCAAACAGCCTACCCTCGGCAAGGTTGTGTAGGGGCAGAGCACTGCTGTGACCCATAGTCCGCAAGATCTCATCACCCGAGGCCATTCTTATCTTCCGCGCTCGCCGACACGACACCATCCACATACTGTTCAGCCATTCCCAGGTATTTGCTCGCATCAAAAAGCTCATCGATGTCGGCCGCCGAGAAATTCTGGCTAATATTCGCATCAGCGCTGATGACTTCGCGCAGATGTTTCCCATCTTTCCGACTTGAGTCTGAAGCCGCCTCAATAAGTTCGTGCGCTTTCGCCTTGCCGATTTTCTGCGCGAGCGCCATCGAAAATGCCTCTGCAAAAATCAAGCCGCGCGTGGCATCAAGATTCTGCCGCATGCGGTCTGCATCGACTTCCAATCGCGGGGTGATTTCCGTCATCGTGTGAACCGCACCACCAGCGAGCGACACAATCTCAGGCAATGTCTCCCACTCCGCGTGCCAACCACCGAGCCCGCGTTCGTGTTCTTGCGGCATCGCGGCGAGCATTGTGCCGACAAGCCCTGGCACACGAATCGCCGCAGAAAGCACCGCGGCGCACGCGACAGGATTTCGCTTGTGCGGCATCGTGGACGATCCTCCGCGCCCCGGCTCACTCGGCTCAAACACTTCCGCGACTTCGGTCTGCGAAAGCAGCGAAATGTCCTTCGCAATCTTCCCAAGCGTACCGACGACCAGTCCAAGAGTCGTCGCGATCTCCGCAACACGATCCCGATGCGAATGCCATGGAATTTCCGCGAGAGGTAGCTTCAACTCCTCGGCGAGGTATTTCGCGACGTCGTCGCTTTTTTCGTGCAGAGCGGCGAGCGTGCCGACTGCGCCACCGAATTGCAGCACCAAGCATCGGTGTTGCGTCTCGTGCAGCCGTTCGCGATGGCGATCGATTGCATCGAGCCAGCCCGCGACCTTCGCGCCAAAAGTAGTGGGCAGTGCCTGCTGCATCCACGTCCGCCCAACCATCACTGTCGAGCGATGCTTGGTCGCGACCTCGGCGAGTCCTTTCGCAAGCTTATCGAGGTTGCTCGCAACGCAGGCCAACGCGCCGCGCAGTTGCAGAACGACCCCGGTGTCGATGACGTCCTGGCTCGTCGCTCCCCAATGGACATACCGCGCGGCTTCGGCATCGTACTTCGCAACCTGCGCCGTCAGCGCTTTGACGAGCGGAATCGCAATGTTGCCGGAAGACTTCGCGGCGCGCGCCAATGCGTCGAGATCGAATAGCGGCGCTTTGCATTGTTGCGAAATCGCTTGTACGGCAGAGGAGGGAATAACGCCGGCGTGCGACTCCGCTGTGGCCAGAGCAGCCTCAAAGCTGAGCATCGCTTGCAGACATGTGCGATCCGAAAGCCATCGCTCGACTTCTTCACTGCGAAATAATCCATCCAGAAGTTTCACTCAGGCTCTCTCGATCAGACTCGTTCAATGATCAGTGCGATACCTTGGCCAACGCCGATGCACATCGTGCAAAGTGCGTATTTGCCGCCGGTTCGCGCTAATTGATAGGTTGCGGTTGTTACGAGGCGCGCACCGCTTGCGCCGAGCGGGTGGCCGATTGCAATCGCGCCGCCGGTTGGGTTCACGTTCGCCGCGTCATCATTCAATCCAAGCCGACGCAACACCGCCAGGGCTTGCGAAGCAAATGCTTCGTTCAGTTCGATGACATCCATGTGCTCGAGCTTCAATCGAGCTTTCTCTAATACTTTTATTGACGCGGGGTGCGGCCCCATTCCCATGACGCGCGGTGCAACGCCTGCAACGGCGCTTGCGATAATGCGAGCGCGCGGCTTCAATCCGTATTTCTTCGCCGCTGATTCCGACGCGATCAGCAACGCGGCTGCTCCATCGTTGATTCCCGAAGCGTTTCCTGCGGTGATTGTGCCAGTTGGCTTCACGACCGGCTTTAATTTCGCGAGCGCATCGAGCGTCGTGTCGGGACGCGGATGCTCGTCTTTCTCGACGCAGACAGGATCGCCTTTTTTCTGCGGGACGGGCACGCCGACAATTTCTTCCGCCATGCGGCCGTCAGCGATCGCAGCACTGGCGCGCTGGTGGCTCCGCAGCGCGAAAGCATCCTGGTCTTCGCGCGAGATTGTGTATTCTTCGGCGACGTTCTCGCCGGTCTCGGGCATCGTGTCGGTTCCGTACTTCGCTTTCATCGCCGGATTGATGAAACGCCAGCCCATCGTCGTGTCTTCGAGTTTCATCGAGCGCGAAAAAGCTGCGTCGGCTTTGGCGAGAACGAACGGCGCGCGCGACATGCTTTCTACGCCGCCCGCAATGATGATGTCTGCTTCGCCGCTCTTGATCGCGCGGGACGCGCTCGCAACTGCATCCATCGACGAGCCGCAAAGGCGATTCACAGTCGAGCCTGGCACGTCCATAGGAAGGCCAGCGAGAAGCAGCGCCATCCGTGCGACGTTGCGATTGTCTTCGCCGGATTGATTGGCGCAGCCGTAGATCACATCGTCGAGCGATTCCCAATCGACGCCGCGATTGCGCGCGACCAGCGCGGCGATCGGAATCGCTGCGAGATCGTCGGCGCGCACGGCGGAAAGCACGCCGCCGTAGCGGCCGAACGGCGTCCGGATTGCGTCACAGATGTAAGCATGTTCCATGTTCAGTTTGAGGTCGCGATTGCGAGCGAACGGCTATAGTAACATCGAGCAGGATTTCGCGAATGCGAACGCAAATTGGAATCATTGGCGCCGGACCGGCAGGCTTGATGCTGTCGCACCTGCTGCATTTGCAGGGCATCGAGTCGGTCGTGCTCGAGAGCAAGTCGCGCGAGTATTGCGAGAGCCGCATCCGCGCCGGGGTGCTGGAGCACGGCACCGTCGAGCTGATGGTGCAATCCGGTGTCGGAGCACGATTGCAACGCGAAGGGCTTGTCCACAACGGCGTTGAGCTACGCTTTGCCGGAGCGGGGCATCGGATCAACTTTGCGGAGCTTACCGGAAAATCCATCACGATTTATGCGCAGCATGAGGTGATCAAGGACCTCGTTGCGGCGCGGATCGCGGCCGGCGGACAGCTATTTTTCGACGCAGAAGCGATCAGCGTGCATGACATCACCGCGCGGCCGACGATTCAGTTTCAGCGCGGCGGCGTGACGGAAACGCTGGAGTGCGACTTCATCGCGGGGTGCGACGGCTTCCACGGGATTTGCCGGCCAGCGTTGCCGGCTTCGACGCTGAAGATTTACGAGCGCGAATATCCGTTTGGCTGGCTCGGAATTCTGGCGAAAGTTCCTCCTGCTTCGGATGAATTGATTTATTGCTACCACGAGCGAGGATTCGCGCTACTGAGCATGCGGTCGCCCGAAATTTCGCGGCTGTATTTGCAGTGCGCGCACGATGAAAATATTGATGATTGGTCGGACGACCGCATCTGGACGGAATTGCGGACGCGATTTGCGACGCGCGATGGATTCGAGTTGCGCGACGGAGCGATCCTGCAAAAAGGCGTGACGCCGATGCGGAGTTTTGTCGCGGAGCCGATGCGTCACGGGAAATTGTTCTTGTTGGGCGATGCGGCGCATATCGTCCCGCCGACGGGAGCGAAGGGATCGAATCTGGCTGTGGCGGACGTGCGCGTTTTGACGCAAGCGCTGGTTGATTTTTATAAACGCGGATCGATCGATGGACTGGATCGATATTCGGATGTTTGTTTGCGGCGCGTTTGGAAAGTGCAGAGATTTTCGTGGTGGATGACGTCGATGCTGCACCGGTTTCCGAATGAGGATGCGTTTGCGCATCAATTGCATTTGGCGGATCTGGATTATGTGATGAGTTCGAGAGCGGCGAGTACGTCGTTGGCGGAAAATTATGTGGGTTTGCCGTTTGATGGTGAGTGAGCGAAGAAGGGATTTCACCGAAGAGTTCACAGAGGCCGCGGAGAGAAGGCGCTATTCATAGCGGAGGGCCTCGACGGGGTTGAGTTTGGCGGCGCGGGCGGCGGGGTAGAGGCCGGCGACGAGGCTCACGATTACTGCGAAAGCGATCGCGCCGACGGCTAGCCACCAGGGGACGGAAGAGATTTTCACGCCGGGCAAATCCTGGGTCTTCAAATAGAAGGTTGTTCCCCAGGTCAGCGCTTCGCCGATCAGCCAACCGATCACGACTCCGCAGATTCCTCCGACGAGACCCATTGCCCCTGCTTCCGCGAAAAAAAGACTCCGAACGTCGCGATCAGATGCTCCGAGTGCTTTGAGCACGCCGATTTCGCGGCGGCGTTCGAGGATAGCCATCACAAGCGTGTTGATGATACCGAGCGACGCAACCGTGAGCGCGAGGCTACCGAACAATCCGAGAAATAAATCGAAGACGGTAAAAATCAGGCGGAGGTTGCGCGTGGCGTCGAGCAACGAGAAGGTGTTGAAGCCCATTTTCTTGATTGCTTCTTCGACCTGAAGAATGTTCTTCGGGTTTTTGACGCGAACGGTAAGTTCCATGTAACCCGGTTTTTTCGAGCCTTGTGTGCGGACGACTTCCCGCAGATCGTTCGGCTGTGCGGGTTCGAGAGCTTCGGCGACGCTCAGTGGCATGAATACGCGACCGCCACCTCCAAAACTGGCTGAAGGATCGGTATCGATGATTCCGACGATGCGCAGCTTCTTATCCTGCGAAATGAAAGTGACGCCACCAGAGAGCATGTCGTCCATCTGCTGATCTATATCTTTCTCGTTTGCGACTTCCGCGGAAGATGTGTCGTGGCGGCGTGCGTAACGAAGAACAAACTCCTTTCCGATGAGCGTGGCGGGGTCTGGCGAAAGTTCCTTGGCGAGTTCGGATTTCAGAATCGCTTCGTCGGCGGTGGGCGACGAAAACGCTTTGCCCTTGATGCCATCGAAGGTGCCGTTGGAGCGATCGGAGTCGGGCAATCCGACAACGTTTGAGTTGGTGCTTTTGCCGTCGAGCCGAACTTCAGCGAGGAAGCGAACCTGAGGATAGACTTCGACGACGTTCGGAAGTTTCTGCAACTCCTGGCGGGCCGCTTCGTCGAGGACCCTGGAGTCTTCGGGATTGGGAGCGTTCTTCTTGGTCGTAGGGCGCGGTCCGTCCCCGCCCATGAATCGCCCGCCCTGTTTTGAAGAAACAAAGACGGCGTCGAAAAGGCCGGATTTGTTGAGCTTTTGCGAGGCGAGGGTTTGCAGACCGACGCCGAGGGAGAGCATGGCGACGAGCGAGGCGACACCGACGGCGACGCCGAGTGTTGTGAGCGAATTGCGGAGGATGGCTTCGCGGAGATTGCGGAAGGCGAGTTCGGTGAGGTCGCGCGTTTTCATTGGCGCACCTCGCTGTTTGCCGCTGGGGAGGCGGATTGCAAGGCGGCGGCCGTGTTTGGTGCGTCGGATTTCAATTTGCCGTCGCCGAGGGTGACGATGCGCGACGCGAATTGTTCGGCGAGCGGGCGTTCGTGCGTGACCATGATGATGGTCATGCCCAGGCTGGATTGAATTTCGCGGAGGAGCAGGAGAATTTGCTCGCCGTTGACGCTGTCGAGATTGCCGGTGGGCTCGTCGGCGAAAAGGATTGTGGGGCGATTGACGAGGGCGCGGGCGATGGCGCCACGTTGCTGTTCGCCGCCGGAGAGTTCAGGGGGGCGGTGACGGCTGCGGGCGGCGAGGCGAACGTGCTCGAGAGCGGATTGGACGCGGGCGCCGCGCTCGGCGCGATCGACTTCGGCGAGGCGGAGCGGGAGCTCGACGTTTTCCGCGAGGGTCATGCGGGGGAGGAGATTGAAAGACTGGAAGACCATGCCGACGGTGTCGCGGCGGTAGCGGGCGAGTTCGACGGGGTCGATCGCGGCAAGGTTACGGCCGCGGACGTGAATGGCGCCGGAGGTGGGGCGGTCGAGTCCGGCCAGGAGATTGAGAAAGGTGGACTTGCCTGAGCCGGAGCTACCGAGGAGTGCGACGAATTCGCCGGATTGGATCTCGAGAGAGATGTCGTTGACGGCGGGGATGGTGGAGTCGCCGAGTTGGTAGTGGCGGGAGACGTTTTGGGCTTGGATGAGAGGAGTGGTTGTGGTGGTCACGGGTGTAGGTTTGGCCTGAAGTTGTCCCTTCAATGGTAATACGTGTATCCGGCGGTAGAGATTTCCGGCTCACGCATCGGGCACAACACGGACTCCACTTCCGCCCCTGAGCCTAACTTCCTGTTGACAAAGGAGTAATATTATGCTAGGCTTATAAATGAAATCGGCCCACCAATTCGAAGACTCACCTGCCGTATCCCTAACAAAAATAACGGCTTCCGCACTCCTGTTTTCTGTATCTCCGCAACCTAAACATTCTACGGCACTTCCTGACTCTTCAAGAAACTACCGGGGGTATACCCCCAAAAAGCGAATTCCGGGCGAAACTCGCCAGACGCTCAGCCAATTGGCGACAGGATTCTCCTCCGAAGCACCTCACAAGTCGAAACATCGCCGAGAATGCCGAATTCTACCGTTCCGGTCTTATGGGATGCGAGGCCCAGAGCGAAGGGTTGGGAATTGGCGAGCCGATGGTAAAGTACGTGGCCTTTAATGGGGCAGAGACGATGCTTATGGCTTCCGTACGTTCGAGCGAGTTAAGCCGGCGCGTTTTGGGGGGCGAATTATGAAGATTATTGTGCGAACCCTTTTGTTGCTTGTGACCATGACGGGAGTCTGGCCTGTATCGGGGCAGCAGGCGGCGAAGAAGGTTACGGCGCAGGAGGTGGTGGATGCGATCAAGAGCCACGTCGGAGTTGAGTGGAGAGAGAAAACCGTAGATACGTTTAAGACTGGGGATCCGAGTACACCGGTGACTGGGGTGGCGGTGACGATGATGGCGACGCTGGAGGTGTTGCAGAGGGCGGTGGCGAACGGGGACAACATGGTGATTACGCATGAGCCGATTTTTTTTAATCATATGTTGGAGCAGCCGGAGGGGATGGATGCGTCGGATGCGGTGTGGACGGCGAAGAGGGAATTTATTGAGAAGAATCATCTGGTGATCTGGAAATTTCACGATCACTGGCACATGCGGAAGCCGGATGGGATTCAGGAAGGGACGGTGAAGAAGCTCGGGTGGGAGAAGTATTGGAACAAAGATGATCAGGGAGTGCTGGTGATTCCGGAAATGACGCTGGCGGAGTTGGCGGCGTATGTGGCGAAGCGACTGGATGCGCCGGCGGTTCGGGTGGTGGGCGATCCGAAGATGAAGGTGACGAAGATTGGATTGAATCCGGGGTTTACGGGATTTACGCGGG
>JGI12635J15846_10000604_pt1 | contig 31081 bp, 26 predicted proteins | sample BlaSpr_A8_OM2_M2_FD_15846 | JGI IMG/M metagenome (IMG submission 15846)
GTGTTCCCGCTGCGCACAAAAAATTCCAGTCGCGGCTCCTTGCTCTCTTTTCCCCCCTTCGCCGTGGCGCTCATCGCCGGCGGACCCCACCATTCAATGTGTCCCCACTGCGAAAAAAGTTTCGCGTCAAACGATTGCGACTCAAACGTGCCTTCCGATTCATACTCGGGCCCCAGCGAAAAAACTTTCCCCGGATTCGCCGTGCATAAATACACCTTTCCGCCGCTCGTCCGCGAAATCCCTGTGATCTGCGACGATCCCGATTTCGCCAGTTGCGCATACACTCCGCGCCCGTCAATCACCAGCAGCGATCCGCTGTTTCCCGTCCCGGCAAGCAACCGGCCGTCCGAGTTCAATCCCAGCGCATAAACAATCTCGTCTCGCGAACTCCAGATTTCCTCCGTCGCCCCATCCACGGAAATCCTATAAATGCTGCTCGAAATCGCCTGCGGAAACGCCAGAAACGGCACGCCTCCTTGCACCACACCCGGAGTCACGTTCGTAATCGTCGTCGTGCCCTGCGAAGTCGTGATCACGGCCGAAGGCGCCGGCATTCCCGGCCGGTTCTTCTCCCCAATCGCCGCCACATACAACGAGCCATCCGACGCAACCGCAAGCGAAGTCACTTCGCGTTTCGACGTCTCATAAATCACAAATCCGTCCGCAACACTCTCCTCCGCCGTTTTCCTCTTCGCGGCCCGCTCCGCGCTGCGCGTAACGCGCAAAATCCGCCCGTTCGGCTCCGTCCCCGCCAGCAAATTGCCTTTGCCGTCGAAGCCCAGCACCTTGATGTGCGCTTCATCGCTCGCGTAGTACAGCTCGCCCTTTCCATCGGGGGCAACGCTGTAAACCTGCCCTTTATCGCCCGTCGCTACATACAACGTGCCGTCTTTCCCAAACGCCAGGTCCCAGATGTATTTCGCCTTCGGATCGAAAAACACGCTCTTCTCGCCCGAACCCGAAACCTTATAAACCTTTCCATCCGGCGAAGTCGCCACATACAACGCGCCCTTGCCGTCAAACGCAATCGACTGCACCAGCAAATCCGTCGATTCGAACACCGTCTTCGGTTTTCCGCCGCCCTCAAACCGGAACACCTTCGCCGGCGATCCGCCGCCCGCATACAGGGCGCCATTCGCATCCGTCTTCAAAGACCACAAGTACGACGCGTCCGCATCCGCCAGCAGCGAGAATTTCGGCGCCAACTCCAGATGCCCGTCGCTGCGTACCGCCACGCCCTTCGCTGTGCCTTTCTGAAACTCTTCATACGTGGATTGCCGCCACCGCCGCGTGTGCTCTGCCAGCAGGGAAGTAGCCGCAATGCCAAACAGCACGCACGGCACGATAACGCGATAAAAGCGCTTTGACATAGAGAAGTTCACCGGATTTGCAAATTCAATGAGATCAGCCCGGAGACCGGGCCGCCCAGCATGATTGATGATTCACTGGCCAGCGATTCGCGCAGCACCTGCACGCTGCCCGGCCCCGGCCGCCCGTCCACCACATTAATCTGCGACAGCGGCACGTTGGGCAATTCCTTGTCGTCCCACACCAGCGTTGGCGCCGGCACAAACAGGCCCACGTACAGCCTGTCGTTATGCCGCTCGCGATTCATCAGCGCGATCAACTGATCCAGCCCGTCCGACCCGCCACCGCCGGCCATGCCGCCAAACACAAATCCACGCGACGCGCGGTTCATCCAATCCGCATCGCTCACCAGCACGCGCAGCGTGGTTCCGCGCGCCATCTGATCCGGCACACGCACCGTGGTTTCTTCAATCCGCGCCGCCCCGCGGTAAGGCCGCAGCAGCACGCGCACCTTCAATGTTTCCCCCGGCGCTGCTTCGCCCTTTTCCAGCCACGCGCTGTCCACCGTGTACGACTGCCGCCCCGGCATGCTCTCCACGCGCAGCGTGATGTGCTCCACCGCCGGAATTTCAAAATTGTTCGTGAAGAGCCGTCCGAAAACATTCTGCACCACCAGTGCAATCGGCAAGCTGTCCGGCGCCATCGTGTCCGTCGGCGCAACCGTATTTTCGATCTGCACCGGCACGTGGCCCTTCAACCGGATTTCCCCGGTCAGATGCAGCGTGGTGCCCTCGCCGTACAAATAATTCTGGCTCACGCCGTTGAACGTCGTCAGCGCCACCAGCAGCGGCGTCAGCTTCGGATGATTCACTACTTCGAAGTGCAGCTTCTTCTCCGCGCTGCCATTCGCAAACGTCAGGTCCAGCGGAATCATCGCCGGCGGCGCGCCCAGCTTGCCGGTCACCGCCGTCAAATGATCTCCGGTAATCGTGCCGATCGCTCCGCCCATGTTCACTATCTTCGTCGACGAAAGTTCCGAAGACAGCGTGGTCACCACGCGGCTGCGCGCCATCGGCATCTGCACGTCCCCAAAATTCAGAAACGGATGCCCGCACAAATACACTTTGTCGCCGCGCACCGCCGTCACCGTGCACGCCGAATTGATCGAAGCGTCCCCCTGGACCAGCACCATCCCAGCCATGTCGCCTGCCGCCAGCTTCCCATCATCCGGCCGTGCTTCCGCCGTCCCGCCTTGCGCGGCCACAAATCCATAACTCTGCAGTTGCGTAGCGAAGGGTTGCAGCGCCGACGGCTGAAATCCGGAAAACACCAGCGGTGTTTCGATCGGCTGCAGCGCCGCGCCGCTCGGCAATCCACCCTGCGCCATGGCCGTGTTGGGCAACGCAAATTGCCCCGCGCCCGGACCCATTCCGGCGCTCTGCTCCGGAGGGTGCAAAATGTCCTCAATCGGCGTCACGCCAGCCAGCGCTTCCTTCGTAAAAATTCCCAGTTTCAGCGAAAGCGCCCCCGCCAGCTTGCCGTCCAGATACACCGGGCTGCCGCTCATTCCCGCTACCACGCCCGTGTGCTCAACCTTGGGCCCCTTCAACTCCACCAAAATGATCGACTGCTTCGGCCCCATGAAGTTCGGCATCACCCCAACCACCACCAGGTCAAACTTCTCCACTTGGTCCCCGGCGAACACGGTGTAGGCATACCCCTGCATCCCCGCCCGCACCTGCGAAAGCGGCAGGATCTCATTCGACTCCGGCGGAGCCGCGGCAAGCGGCACGCCCGCTAGCATCACCAAAATCAGAAGGAAATACGCGAAACGCTGGGAAAGACGAGCCATAAGCAGAGGAACGATCCCCCAAACCGTGAAGCAACGTGAGCGCCCATGATACCGGGCGGGCCAGTGGTACGCAATTCAACCGGCTGCGTAGCCGGCCTAGTCCCGATGACTTAGACGTCCTAGAACTCGATACAGTTGCGTTCCACTTCGGTTGTGTGGCCCTTAGGGAGTGTGGGAGGATGATTCAGACCAAATCAGGAGGAACCCATGTCCGAACCGACAAAAGAAGAACTATTGGCGCGCATCGCCGAGCTCGAGAAGAAAACGGAAGGCCGCAAAAAGGGTGCTTTGGAATTTCGCGTCGGCGAAAAGGGCGGCGTCAGCGTCTACGGCCTGGGCCGCTTCCCAGTCACGCTCTATTACGAACAGTGGGTCCGTCTCCTCGACATGGCCAAAGACCTCCGCGAATTCCTAGAAGAGAACAAGCCCCGCCTCAAGCTCAAGGAGCAGTAGCGGCCTCCGCGCCGAGGGACGGAGCTGCGATTCAACCGGCTCAAGTCTCGGCTGCCGATTTATGAGCAGTTAGGTGTTTTTCGTTTCGCGAGATAGTCCCTCGCCTCGCGAATGTCCGCGGATTCTTCCCCGCCGCTCGAAAGTGTGATGGCCGCTTCGTACCAGAATAGAGCCTTCTTGGAATCTGTCGGAGTGCCTAAACCAGAATAAAGGCGGCCCAATTCCATGCGCGCGGCAAATGCATCAGAGCTGTCTGAAGGCCTTGCAACGGCCTCAAGAAGCCGAACCGCCTCAACCAAATTCTGGGCAATTCCTAACCCTTTCGCGTGCATCACTCCCAAGTTAAGGACTGCACGTGATGCACCCTGAGAAGCGGCAGCGGATAAGAACTTAAATGCAGCCGAATAATTAATTTCCACTTCGTACCCGTAGAGGTAAGCAATTCCGAGCAAAGTCTGGGCGGGACAGCTTCCGGCCTCAGCCCTTCGCTGTATTTCCTCCATGTCCAAGGGGATACCTCTGCAGTTGAATTCGCGCCGCTCAGTCGTGATGGTGCATCGCGAAAATCTTCTCCGTCGAATCCTCGTACGGATACACGTGCGCCATCCATCCGAAAATCACCGGATGAAATTTCCCGCCCGCCGCATCGCACGCTTCTTGCGTGGTGATCGATCCGTGCAACCCAAAAGTCGTGTAATCGGCCGTTTTCCGCTGGTCCCGTGGCGGCATGCAAAGATTCGTGTGCAGGTGCCAGGTCGCCACGCTCAACGGCACACGCTCGTTTAACTGCTCCTCGTTCGCGCGCTTCGGCATCGTGTACATCGCGCCAACCAGTTCGTAACCATCCGCGGTTTTCTTGTAAAGCAGGGAAGTCGGCCGCGCGGGATCGAACGTGAACGCTTCCAGAAATCCATTTCCATAATTCGTGAAGTGATACTCCGGCTGCGGCAGGTTCGGCAGGAAAATCTTGTAACCCTCGTTTAGCGCCACATGGTAGTCCTTGTATTTCGCAATCCCCGCGCGCAGCTCCTTCACAATTTCATTGGCCCGCTGCACATCCGCCGCCGTCTGCGGCCGCGCCAAAGTCATGTGCATGTGCGGGTGGTCGCCGTGATGCATGTGCGCCATGTCGTGCGTCGCGGCGGACTCGGTCGCCTTCTCATCTCCCATGTCCATGGACATCCCGGGCATTTTGCTGTGATCCATCGCCTGCCCTTGTTCCTGAGCCTGCTGCGCCATCGCGCCGGAATCCCCTGACGTCTCCGCCATCACCGGAGGCCGATGATTCGGAATCGCGGCAAGCACCACGCCCACCAGAAACAGCGCTCCGAAGCCGATCGCGGCCTTGGTAATCAATTGCATAAACGCATTACGCGGTGACATGACTTCTCCTCACAATCTCCCGGGCATACCGCCCTCCATTGATAATACGAGGCCCTCCTCCGAAATCTTTCACCGCATTTCGCCTCGTGTTCTCCGAAAAAACTGTCCCCCCGTACAGGCCCCTTTTTTGAGTGCGAGAGCGTAGCTCTCGCTTTTACGGTGTAAACCCCAAATCGCTACACTAATTGAAGCACCGATCTCCCCTCCTCTCAGCGAACTCTGCGCTCTCAGCGCCCTCTGCGTTAATTCCGTCTTTATCTTTCTCCGATCCCACATCACAATCTGCCCCTCCACCCCATGCTAAAATTGCTTAGCCAATGAAAACCGAAACCATTCACCCCGCAAAATCCCTCTCCGGCCCCCTCGAACTCCCGGGCGACAAATCCATCTCCCATCGCTACGCCATGCTCGCCGCCCTGGCCGACGGCACCAGCGAACTGCGCAATTTCGCCGCCGCCCACGATTGCCACAGCACCCTCGGCTGCATGAAAGCGCTCGGCGCCGACATCAAAGTCGAAGGCACCACCGTCAAAATCACCGGCCACGGCCTGCGCGGCCTGAAATCCAGTTGGCGTTCCCTCGACGCGGAAAACTCCGGCACCACCATCCGCCTGCTCTCCGGCATCCTCAGCGGCCAGGACTTCACCACCAAAATTTCCGGCGATGCCTCACTCCAGAAGCGCCCGATGAAGCGCGTCGTCGCCCCGCTCCGCCAGATGGGCGCCGACATCCGCGCGAAGGACGACAATTTTCCCCCGCTCGAAATCCACGGCGGAAAACTCCGCTCCATCCACTACGAAATGCCCATGGCCAGCGCGCAGGTGAAGTCGGCCGTTCTTCTAGCAGGTTTATATGCGGAGGGAATTACCCAGGTCACGGAACCGGCGAAGACCCGTGATCACACCGAACTCGCCCTCGAAGAGTTCGGCGCGCACATCGAAAAGCGCGGCCGTACCATCGCCATCCAAGGCCACGCCGCCAACGACGGAAAAGCCGTCCTTCAGCCCAAGTCGCTCGACGTACCGGGCGATCTTTCCTCCGCGGTTTTCTTTGTCGCCGCGGCATCGCTTTTGCCCGAATCAAATCTGTACATCGCCAACGTCGGCCTGAATCCCACCCGCTCCGCCATCCTGGATTTCTTTCAGCAGATGGGCTCGTCGGTCAGCGTCGTGAATTTACAGAGCTGGCGCGGCGAACTCATCGGCGACCTCGCCGTGAAAGGCGCCCAACTCAAAGGCGGCGTGATTTCTGGCGAACTGGTTCCCCTCCTGATCGACGAACTTCCCATGCTCGCCGCTCTCGGCCCCTATACCGAGCAGGGAATTGAAATTCGCGATGCCGGAGAGCTCCGTGTGAAGGAAAGCGACCGCATCGCCGCGCTCGCCGAGAATCTCAAGCGCATGGGCGCCAAAGTCGAAGAACGTCCCGATGGCCTCCGCGTCGAAGGCCGCGGCGCCGGCAAACTCCATGGCGCCGAAATCGATCCCCGCGGCGACCACCGCATCGCCATGGCCTTCGCCGTAGCCGGCCTCGCCGCCGAAGGCGACACCCGCATCCTCGACGCCGACTGCGCCGGCGTTTCGTATCCAACATTTTTCCAGGAATTGCGACGCTTGGCCTCGAGCTGAACCGCTTTATTGTTCAGTGGGAAGAGGAATCACGCGAGGCGGCTGCGGCGGTGCTGGCGGGCTCGGTGGCGCTGGCAGAGCCACAGAAGTTCGGTGCAGAGAGATATTCCCATAACTCGTCTTCATCGTGATTTTCGGCCCTTTGCCGGTGCCGAATTTGCCCGCAAGATGAGAGTCTCCTGATCCTGTCTTTGTTGCAGTGAGTCCCGGGAACTCCGAACTGATCTCGCAATTCCGGCAATCCGCCACAATTTCAAAGCTCGCGCTGCCCGGCACCGTCAGGGCGATTTCCGAAGAAGAGTTCGTGATCTGAACATCTTCCTTGGGGGCCGAAGAAAATCTTACGCCGATGGACGCGTTGCGGTTGTCAATGTTCACCTTGCCGCCCGGATTTTCCACGTTGATCTCGGAATCCCGCGTCCGCAAACTCAGATTCCCCGGCGCATCCACAATGTCCATGTTTCCGGAGCCGGTTTCCATGTGTCCCGCCAGCGCCGAAAGTGTTAAATCGGTTTTGGGTGAAACCATGCGCACTCCCTTAACGGCCTTCTCCGCGCGCACCGGCCCGTAAAAATCTCCCTCCACCGTCAGGCTGCCCGCCGTGTCGTTCACTTCAATCTCTCCGCCCTTACCCGAAATCTTCACGTCGCCTTTGGTGCTGGAAACTTTCGCATCGCCCTTGCGCATCTCCACGTTCACGTCGCCCGTGGTTCCGCGCACATCCACGTCTCCTTTCATATCCGTGATTCCCACATCGCCGGAAATTCCGGACACAGTGACGTCGCCCTGATCCGTCTTGACCGACAAAACCGATTTCTTCGGGATGGCCACTTCCAGATCCACGCCTATCCGCGAACTTGAAAGATCGTAGCCGCTGGGACGCACTTCGTACCCATCCCCATTCTGCTCGATCGTTACCTTAATAGGCTCGGCAATATGGGCCGCATCCGTCTCGCTCCAGGCGTGCACCGTTTTTTTCGCCGTCACGCGAATCTCTCCGCTGTCCGAGCCCCGCACGGTGATATCTCCGTGCCCGTTGCGCACCATCACTCGCGCATTCGCGGGAATTTTCTTCGGTGCCACGTCAAGGTCGTAACTGAAGGATTCACCAGGTTCGAGAACCGCGCCAAACTTTTGCTTCGTGCGGTCAGCCAACGCCACAATGGCCACCAGTGCCACCATTCCTACCACTAAACCAGCTTCGTTGCCGGTAACACGCCCGCCGTCGCTCCCGCCAAACCGCCGCCCCGCGGTCCGCTCATAGAGCTTCACCGCGCCCCAGAAAATGATCATCAGCGGCCACCAGCGCACGAAAAAACCGTGCAGATCCAGGTGCCCGTAATTGTGCAGCAGCACCAATACCCCAACGGAAATCAGAACCAACCCGGAGAAAAGACCGCTGCTGCGCGCTGGAGTGGCCATGGACGATTATTGTCCCTGCGATGAATAAGGAGTTTGCGGAGTGCCCGCGCCAGGCGCTGGCGGAGCGGGTGGCGCAGGCGGCACGCCCAGCGGTGGCGGCGGATTGACATGCCCCTCGCGCGAAGCCATCGAACTGGCCAGGTGCAGCAAGCCGATCACGATTAATATCACCGGCCAGGTGCTCCCAAAATAAAATCTCCCGACGTGCATTTCATTCAACAGCCAGAGAATTCCCAACGTGATCACCACGGCGGGCCCCACCAGGCCTCGAATCGTGCAACTCTGGCAGTGACACTTCAGCTGGGCAGCCATCCGCGCCTCCGTTCAGCTCTTTCCACTCACGCGATTCTTCAACATGAAAAACCCGATCCCGATCAGCAGCAGCGGCACAAAAATCTGCCGCACTCGGAAAAATTCGAAGAATCCGAAATTGTTCAGCAGGAACAGCGCGCCAATCCCGATCAAAATAATCGGTCCCAGCGGTCTCTGCCCGCTCCAGTTTTCAAAGGGATCCGCAAGCGGCTGGCCGGTCGCCCGCGCCTTGGCCGAACGCATCGCGTCAATCGCCATGTAGAAGGGAAATACCGCCAACGCAAAAATTAACAGGCCTTGGATGCTTTCGCCGAGGTCACTTGCGATTCCCAGAATGATCGCGCCAAAAATCACCACATGGATAATCGCCTTGTTGTACTCTCCGTTGTAAATCGCCCCAAGTCCTGGAATGAAGCCCAGCAAAAACGCCAGCACTGGAGCATTGCCTTGCCTCTGCGCCGGCGTTACAGGCGGTGCAACCCCCCCCGGATTCACGGCAGGCACACCAGGCGCAACTCCCGTCGCATTAGGCGCCGCAACAACCGGGGCCGCCGGCGGCAATCCCACGTGCTGCGCCAAACAATCTTCGCAATAAAGAACGTCCCTCACCCTGTGGCTGCACGCCGCGCACATCGCCTTGCCGCAATTGCGGCAATACCCCGATGCCTCCGTATCCGCATGCACCGCACAGTTCATCGAACGCTCCTCTCTCTCAGCACGGGAAACTCCGCCGCCAGCATTTCCAGTTGCCGGCTGATTTCATTCGCGCGGTTCTGCTGCCGCGGTTGCGATGGCTTGTGGTCATCCGTCTGCCCCGGAATCTTTTCCGGCGAAGACTTCGGCAGCATCTCTTCCGGCGTCGTCTGCAAATTATTTTCGTCCTGCCGCAGGCGAGACTGAATCTCATACACCACGCGCAAATCGCTCACATATTTCACGCTGCGCGCAAACACCAGGTGCGCCTGCTGGTCCGCTTTGTGATAAATCGCCGCTGGTTGCAGGTCGGCCAGCTTTGGCTTACGCAACGAAAACCCCGAAGCGCTCACCAGAATAATCAGCGTCGCCAACACGCTCGCCGCCCCATACGCAAACTTCGGCGTCGTCAGTCCACGAATCGCGTTCAGGAATCCTTGCCAGCCTGTCACCGTCTCCCGTGGTCCCAACGTCTTGTCCAGAATCGCGTACACCAGTCGCGGCGGCGTCTCCAGTTCTTCCATCGCATGCATTCCGCCAACCATGCTGCGCACGCTCGCCACCAGCGGTGCGCAGTCCGCGCACGAGTTCGCATGCGCTTCAAACGCCGCGCGCTCCGGCCCCTGCAGCAGCCCTTCCAGGTAATCGCTCAACCGCGCTTCAACAAGATCGCAAGTCCAGGTCATGGCTTGCCCCCTGCGAACGAAGTAACCTTCGTCCGCCCAAACATAAACTCATCAAAACTCATCCGCTTCCTCATGCCGGCCGCACTCCCATTTGCTGCAAAATCCGCGCCAGCTCAATTCTTCCACGATTGATCCGCGACTTCACCGTGCCCGCGGGCACCGCCAGCACCGTCTGAATCTCCGCATACTCCAACTGCTGCAAATCCCGCAAAATCACCGCCTCACGCAATTCCGGCGAAAGCCGCGTCAACGCGCTCTGCACCTGCATGCTCAATTCGCCCAGCAGCGCCTGCTCGTCCGGCCGCCGCCCCGCCGATTCCTTGTTCTCCACCACCGGCATTTTGTCATCCAGCGAATCCGTGATGCGATCGCGTTTCGTGCGCCGGTAATGATCAATCAACAAATTCCGCGTCACGCTCGTCGCCCATGTCGCAAATCCCCCGTGCGCCGAGCGGTAACTCCCCAGCGTCCGGTATACCCGAAGGAACACATCCTGCGACAGATCCTCGGCTTCCGTTCGGTTGCCCGTGAACCGGTAGCAAATGTTAAATATGCGGCGCGTATGGCGGCGCACAAGTTCCTCCCAGGCCAAGCCATCGCCCTGGAGACATTGCTGGACCAGTTGGGCATCCTGCTCCAAGCTTCCTCAGCCCCATCTTCCAGACACCTGCTCAGGCAGTACCCGCAGGTGGGTTTTTCGGCCTGCCAATGTATGGAACGCAAAATGCACCGGAAATGTTCCCGCCTTGGAGGGCCGTCCCAACCGACCGTTTGGCTGGCATCTTACCCGCTCCCGCCCCCACTTACAACGCCTTCTGTTACAACCTGTTGGAAGCAAATTGCTTATCCCCGCTTGACGCCACCCGTCGCGCCCCCGTACTCTCCTCTCTCATGGCATTGAAGTCGAGGAAATCGCTGTTTGCCGCTCTGGGTATCCTTGTGGCCGGATACCTCTTTTATCATTTCCGCGGCAGTCTCCATCTCAGCCAGTTCAGCGGCGCCAAGCTTTGGGAAGCCGTCCGCCGTGCTAATTTCGTCTATCTTCTTCTGTCCGTCGTAGGAATCTACGGTTGCTACGCGCTGCGCGCCCTTCGCTGGCACAAATTCCAATCGCATTTGGGTCCCTCGAAATTCTGGAACATCTACCGCATGACCCTCGCTGGTTTCAGCGCACTGTTCCTTCTGGGCCGCGCTGCCGAACCGGTCCGCCCGTTGCTCATTTCGCGCAAAGACAATATCCCTCTCTCGGACACCTTTGGCATCTACGCGCTCGAACGTATCCTCGATGCTGCCTGCACTGCGGTTCTCGCCGCCGTCGGCCTCCTTATCTTCGAATCCTCGGGACACGTGGACGGACAGGGCGCCGGCCAGGCTTTCGAAAAAGGCGCTCGCACCGCCGGCACAATTTTTGCTCTTTTCGCCATCGTCGCCATCTCCGGCCTAATCTACCTGCGCCTTCACGGCTCCGCGCTCCTCGAGCGCCGCATGCAGGGCTGGCTCGCGCAGCACGGCTGGCGCGCAGGAGTAGCGCGCAATCTCCTGGGCTTCGTGCGCGGTGTGCAGACCGTCCGCAGTTGGGGCGACGTTGCCGCGGCGGTGATTTACTCCGCGTTGCACTGGCTCCTCGTCGTCTGCGTCTATCTCCTCGTGCTCCAGAGCTTTGGCGGAACGCTCGCCGCGCTGAAATTCTCCGATGCCGTGCTTATCCTCGTCTTCAGCCTCGTCGGCTCTGCCGTTCAGCTTCCCGGCGTAGGCGGCGGTTCCCAAGCGCTTTCCATCGTTGCGTTCACCAAGCTCTATGGAGTAGAACAGGAGCCGGCAGTGGCCGCCGCCATGATCCTGTGGCTGGTCACGTTCGCGTCGTGTTCGTTCGCCGGTGTGCCGCTCCTCATTCGCGAGGGCTGGTCGTTCGGCGAACTGAAACGCATGCGCCAGCGCGAAGACGAAGAAATCGATGCCGAAATGGTCAGCCAAGCTGCCACGAAGCATTTGTAGGGGCGGGGCTTGCTTGCCCTGAGTCTTTCTGAAGGGCTTGCGCCCTCCTGGGTTTTTCTGGCTCCCGTGGCACAGGCACTCTTGCCTGTGCTCTTGGGTTTCTCCTAATTTTCCTAGGAGGCCGAGGCTTTAGCTCCGGCGTCAGGTTGCGAGAACAAAAAAGGGCTTTCGCGTTTTTTGCGTCCGCCAGGTTTTTGGCGGAAGCCCCTGAAGTGAAAAAACGAACCACGGAGACATCCCCAATTGAAGTGCCCTTTCTGCGCGCATCTCGACGACAAGGTAATTGACTCCCGCGAGGGCCGCACCGGCGACACCATACGCCGCCGCCGCGAATGCCTCAAGTGCTCGCGCCGCTTCACCACCTACGAACGCATCGACGAAATTCCCTACATGGTCATCAAGAAAGATGGCCGCCGCGAACGCTTCGAGCGCCAGAAAATTCTGCAAGGCCTGCTGAAAGCCTGCGAAAAGCGTCCCGTTCCCACGCCCAAGCTCGAATCCATCGTGGACGAAATCGAAGGCGTGGTCCACGAAGCCACCGAAAGGGAACTAACCACCACCGAAATCGGCGAAATGATCATGCACCGCCTCAAAAAACTCGACAAAGTAGCCTACGTCCGCTTCGCCAGCGTCTACATGGACTTCAAAGACGTTCAGGAATTCATGTCCGAACTCAAAAACCTCCTCAAAGACCGCGCCCTACCCAAAAAATAATCCGCCGTCGCAGCAGCCAGCCTCACTCTTTACTCTTTGTGGCACAGCGATTTCTCGCTGTGCTCTTGCCTTTCTCTCCTCACTCTCCTTTCTTCTCCGCGCCCCCTCTGCCCTCGGCGTTTACCCCGACCCGGTCGGGGCGTCTCTGCGTTATCTTTTCTTCGCTCTAACGCGGGCGATGAAGGGCTTGCTCTTCCGTGATCTCTAAATCTCAGGTATGCTGTCGCCCGAATTTCTTATTTCGCTGATCTCAAAAAATCCAATGCTCTTCCTCCGCCACCTCGGCCGCCTGCTCTTCGCAATCGGCATCGCCGCCTTCGGCGCGCAATACCTCCTCTACGGACACTACCTCGGTGGCCTTCCACCCGTTCCTCCGTGGGCACCGGGCGGGTCCATCGGTGCCTACCTCGTTGGCGTTTTTCTGATTGTCGCCGGAGTCTCCATCGCCGCCCAATGGAACGCACGACTTTTCGCCGCGCTCCTCGGCACGCTCTTCCTGCTCTGCGTGGTCTTTCTCCACCTGCAACATTTCTCCGACGTCATCCGCAAAGGCAACGACCGCACCCGCGCCCTCGAACCCCTCGCCCTCGCCGCCGCTGCCTACGTCTTAGCCAGAACATACCCATTCAATCCTGCCAAATCCTCTGCCTGGCACTCCGCCCTGGAAATCGCCAGCAAACTCGCGCGCTTCGTCTTCGCTTTCGCGCTGATCATTTTCGGCTGGCAGCATTTCGAGTACGCCGCCTACCTAGCCACGCTAGTACCCTCCTGGCTTCCCGGTCACCTATTATGGATTTACTTCACCGGCGCAGGCTTCATCGCCGCCGGCGTCAGCATCGCCCTGAAATTCCTCGGAGGCCTAGCCTCCACCCTGCTCGGCCTCATGTTCTTTCTCTGGGTAGTCATCCTCCACGCCCCCCGCGTCTTCGCCAATCTCCACAACGCCGACGAATGGTCCAGCCTCTTGGTCGCCCTAGCCATGGCCGGCGCCTCCTTCCTCGTCGCCTCCACTCTTCCGAATCGTCCCTAGCGCGGGCGCAAAAATGTCGGCGCGCCGACATTTAGAGTATTACTTGAAGGTAACTAAGTAGCAACTAAATATTCGAACGGATTCGTGGATGTGTTGAACTGTAAGCGGTTAGCTCCCGGCATTCGAATGCAAGTTTTCCCAAAATGAACAGAGCGTTCGAACGAGACCACCTCGATGCAGCTATCCGGCTTGCCGCTCGGCACTTCCTTGCCAGCCGCCGGCCACTCGTGCACACCAATCGCCAGTCACCACTCACCAGTCGCTCGCCTGTCCGCCGTGCTAAAGTGGCCTTCGTAAGTTCCAATCTCCTTAGGGGAGTCCCTTGCATGCGTAAATCCGTCCTCTTGCTTTCCTGTTTTGTGCTGGCTGGCGGTGTCCTGCTCGCTGAAAAAACGCACGCGCCCAAGATCGATCCCCAGCGCATCCGTGCCACGGTCAAATACCTTTCGAGCGACGAACTCGAAGGCCGCGGCACCGGTCAGAAGGGTGGCGATGCGGCCGCCAACTGGATTGCCGAGCAGTTCAAGTCCTACGGCCTGAAGGCCGCCGGACCCAACAGCAGCTACTTTCAGGACGTGCCCATGGTGGGCGTTCGGTCTCTCCCTGCGACCACGTTTGCGTTTGTTCCCGCGAATGGCGCTCCCGTGGAATTGAAAAACCTAGACGATTACGTCACAAGCAACGAGACGCAGACCGAATCCGCCGATGTTGATGGTCCGATCGTCTTCGTCGGCTATGGCATCACTTCTCCGGAAAACAGATGGGACGATTACAAGGGATACGACCTGCGCGGCAAAGTGGCGCTGCTCTTCGTCAGCGAACCGGAGTCCAATGACCCCAATTTTTTCAAAGGCAAGGCCCTCACTTACAACGGCCGCTGGACGTACAAATTTGAAGAGACCGCGCGGCGCGGCGCCGTGGGTACGCTGATCATTCACCGCACGGACCTGGCCAGCTATCCGTGGGAAGTGGTCCGCAACTCCTGGGGCGGCGAGCGCTCGTATCTGAGGCTCGAAGGCACACCCAAGTTGGAAGCGGCATCGTGGATTCAACTCGAAGTCGCGCGCAAACTGGTGGCGATGGGCGGCCTGAATCTGGACGACCTGTATAAGCAATCGCAGTCGCGCGATTTCAAACCCATCGAATTGCCGGTCCATCTGAAGGCGCACGTCGTGTCGTCGATTCGGCCATTTGCCTCACGCAACGTGCTGGCAATGGTGGAGGGCTCCGACACGGATCATCGCCGAGCGGAGGCGGTTCTCTACACGGGGCACTACGATCACTTCGGGATTGATCTCGCGCGCGCCAAAGGCGATCAGATTTACCACGGAGCCGTGGACAACGGGACTGGCTGTGGCATTTTACTCGAACTGGCGCGCGTGTGGGCGGGAACGAAGCCTGCTCCGCCGCGCTCGATTTTGTTTGCGGCCGTCACCGCGGAAGAACAAGGCCTGCTCGGCTCCGAATACCTTGGCAAGCACCTCGAGCAGTTTCCCGTGCAACCTATTCTGGATTTGAATTACGACGCGCTCGCCCCGCTTGGCATCCCCGAAGAAGTCGAAATCAGCGGCGCGGAGCGCACCACGTTCTATCCTGACGTGGAAAAAATCGCCAAAGAGTTCAATTTAGCCATCAAGCCCGACGCGCATCCCGAAGCAGGCCACTACTACCGCTCCGACCACTTCAGCCTCGGCCGCGTCGGCATTCCCGCTTTCTCCATCAGCGAAGGCCTTAAATTCAAAGGCCACGACCTGGCCTGGGGCGAAGCGCAATCCAAAGACTACGTCGAGAACCACTATCACAAGCCTGCCGACACTTTCGTGGACTCCTGGGATTTCACCGGCGACGCCAAACTAGCCGCTTTCGGCTATGCCCTCGGCCAGGCCGCCGCCTCCCAACCCGCCGAAATCAAGTGGCTCCCCGGCGACGAATTCGAGAAAGCCCAAAAGAAATTGCACGCAAGGACTCCCCAAGAGTCGAGCTTGCTAGAAGGCACTGGCCTCGAGTTGACCTACTATGAACCGCTATACTATCCGCCACTCGCAAGGGCAACAAACACTCGGGGCAACGTACTGTTGCACGTCCGAGTGAAATCCAGCGGTGATGTTGGCGAAGTGAGGATTCTCCAAGGGCACAAACTGTTATCCGAACCCACCCAAAAGATTGTCTCTGCCTGGAAGTTTCAATCAATCTCAGAATCGAAGAGCTTTGATCTGACTTGTGAATTTGTTTCAGGCAGGAGCGGCGAAGGTTCAACTCCAGAATTAGTCGAGTTCGTTGGGCCGGGACATGTCCGAATCGAAACGTCAAAATTTGTGATAAATGATCCACCTGCAACACTTGGAAAGAAACACTAAGTATATGACGTTGAAGAACTACTTCGGCCAGACGCCTGCGGTGAAAGATCTCACCTTCGAAAAGCCGAGGCGTTCGTAGAGATGGACGGCGGTACGATTTTCGGTGGTGACGGTGAGTGTTAGTTCGCTGAACTTTTGTGCGCGCAATGTTTCGGCAGCGGTCATCATCAGGATGCGGCCGAGGCCGTGGCCCTGAAAGCCGGGCATCACACAGATTTGGGTGGTGTGGCCGACGCCGGTGGAAACTTCGCTGGTCAGAATCGCGCCGGCGAGTTCTTCGCTTTCCGGATGGTGGAGAACGAACGAAGCGTTCGGCAGAAATTGGCCGCAGCCGGGAAGCAGGATGATGTTCTTCAGGAACTTTAACGCGCCGTTCCGCGTACGGTATTGATCGTTGATGTCCCCGTCCACGTGATTCGCGTACGCCAGATAAATCAGCTTGGCGCACGGCTCGAAGTAGCGGTCGTGCCAGCGGTCGAGCCGCAAGCCGGAGTTCACGCTGGGCACGGGCTCGCTCTTCTTCAGAAGGTCCAGCAGCATGAACTGCCGCGTGTACAGCCGGAATCCCTGCTCGCGCAGCGCGCCATCCACCGGCCCACCGAACGGCATAAGCTGCGCTTCGATGCGATGCAACTGCGGCAGCGCGCGCATGCTGAACAGCATCTCGTCCAGCAAGCGCCGCCCGATCGGCTCCTGCACCTGGCTCGGCGAAACATAAAGCCCGCCGATCAATCCCTTGTAATCCTCGAGCACATAGAACGAGTATCCGACCGCGTGCCCGCCTTCAAACGCCACGCAGCCGGAAAGCGCGTGGGCATCCAGGAATCGCTTAATCAGGTCGAGCGCGCTGCGGTAATCCCAATGGAGTTCATCGCGCCAATGGCGGGCTTCCTCAAGCAGCAGCGGCTCAAGCTGGCGGACAGTCGTCTGGCGCAGGTCAATGATATTCATCGAAGTGGACAGCCGTGCTGCACGCCTGCCCACGTGACATGATAGCCGATTCGGGGGAACTCCTGCCAAATCAACCCGCGAAACCCGATACGAATCGGGCACATCGGGCCCAGAAGGGAAGTAAACGGTTGGAATTCGCATGCTACGATTCGGCTATAGCATTCAGGATTACAGCAACTAAGGCGGAAATGATAAACGCTGGCGCAGACCAGCCCCTGAACCCATGTCCATAGTTGATGAATTCCATTATCCGAGCCGCTGGTACACGAAGCTCCTGATCGTTATTCTGGCGTTCGTTTTCTTTGCCCTCCTGGCCACGGTGGTGATTTCGGGCGTGCTGACGTATTGGATCGTGAAGCCGCAGCGCACCAGTTCCGAAATTAATATGGCCAGCTTTCCCGGGCGTCCCGACGAAGTGGATTTTACTGTCGCCGGACTGGGGAACCGGCGCGGATGGTTTTTCCCGGGATTCCGCGGCGCGCCAACGATCGTCCTGCTGCACGGATATGAATCGAGCCGGGGCGAGTTGCTGACACTGGTTTCGGCGCTGCAGGATCACCGGTACAACGTGTTTGTGTTTGACTTCGCCGCGCACGGTGCCAACACTGGCGTTACGACCTTTGGGTATCGCGAGGCGGACGAAGTGCGCGCGGCGATTGATATCCTGGCGAAGCGAAATGATGTGGACGCGGCGCGTTTTGGATTGTGGGGCTACAACATTGGAGCGTATGCCGCGCTGCGCGAAGCAGAAAAAGACTCTCGGGTGCGCGCGCTGGCGTTGGATGCGGTGTACGACTATCCGAAGCAGATGGTAAAGATTGGCGTGGATAAAACCGGCGTGGGCGGATTTCCCATGGTGGTGAAGTCGGCGCAGATGTGCTTTGCGTGGATGAACTACCAGCACATGAACGATCCGCCGTTGTCGGCGAAGCTATCGGGAATGGCTGGAGTGCCGATGCTGTTTATTCAGGCGGCGGATGATCCAGAGCTTGCTTCGATCACCCGTGGGGTGTACCTGAAGGCGCCGGAGCCTAGGGAGCAAGCGATCATTGCGCACGGAAACTTTGTGAATCTGCCGGACGACGAAAAACGCGAGTATGAGAATCGCGTGGTGACATTTTTCCTAACGCGGCTGCCGGCCACTCAGGCTGCCACCAGCGTTCCCGCTGCCAAGTCCGCCCGCTGAGATTCCGGGCGAGACCCGAAAAACAAACCACCCACTTTTCGAGAGTTCCTCCGAATCGCCACTGCATACAAATGGCGACCTCACCAGAGTCTGACATCCCTTCGAGCGCAGGAGCAGATAGCCTTGTTTTGGATTTGCTTTACTCCACTCTTCTACTTCGCGGTGGAGATAAAAATTCAAGCCGAAATACTGTCCTCGGGGGATTGGACCGACATACATTTCGGACGGAAGCTGCCTAGAAACAATCTCTGCGGCCAGAGTTTTGCCGGAGGGATCGTACGGAAAAATTGCCGGCAGCAGTTGCGGCACATAACCAGCGAGAAGCAGGACTGGCAGAACGCAGAAGGCAGCAGCGGGAACGCGGCTATCGAATCTGCTCCGGTACGAAGCCATCAGCCAGTTTGCAAGAGCGAAAAAAAACAGGATCAGCGCGATATCGCGAGCAGCTCTAGCCGTAGGCGATGACGTGTGTAGGAGTCCGAGAAAGAGCAATATTCCTGTGGCGGCGAAGACTCCACCGAAGAGCGCCAGCAGCCAGCGGAAGTATTTTGCAAACAAAGGCGTGAGGTGGACCAGACAATGAGCCAACAAGATTCCTATTGTTGGAATGGCCGGCAGAATATAGCCGGGCAGCTTGGATTTGGAGAGCGAAAAAAAGAGAAGGCAGAAGAGGGACCAGCAGCAGAAGAGCGTGGTCGCGGGAGAGAGTTTGTGTTCGTGCCAAAGTTTGCGCGTGCCGTAGGAACCTGACACGAACAGGAGCGGGGTCCAGGGCAAGAATGCGATCAGGAGAATTGGAGCGTAATACCAGAATGGCTGGATGTGCTGGAATTCGGGAGTGAGGAAGCGGTTAAAATTGTGCTCGATGATGAAGACGCGGAAGAAGTCGGGGTTGCGGCGGGCGCAGAGGATGTACCAGGGGAGAGCGGTGAGGCAGAAGGCGGCGATGGCGACAGGATGAAGGCAGCGGAAGGCGTCACGCCATCGTTTGGTGAAGACAGCCCAGAGAAGTACCGCGCCACCGGAGAGAATGATAGCGGCGGGACCTTTGGCGAGGGCGGCAAGGCCAAGAAAAAACCCGAAGAAGAAAGAAGAAAAGAAGGTCGAGGAGGTAAATGAGGTCAAGGAACGGAGAGAGCTTGTAGAGGCTGTGTAGATTTGTGACTGCGGAGTGACGGACGGAACGAGATCCAGGAGTTGCGCCGCGAATACCATCGCGATGGTGAGCATGGCGGCGAAGGGCATGTCGGTGGCGGCGGCGTGGGAGAAGCCGATCATGCCAACGGTGGTGGGTAGAAGGAGTAGGAGCCAACGGGCGGTTTCGGCACCGCATAGGCGCAAGGCGAGCCAGGCCAGGGAGAGTGTGGCGAGAAGCGCCGAGATGGCGCTGGGCAGGCGGGCGGAGGTTTCGCTGACACCAAGAAATTTGAAGCTGAGCGCGGCGCCCCAATAGTAGAGCGGGGGCTTTTCAAACCAGGGTTTGCCGTAGAGGCGTGGGGTGACCCAGTCGCCGGTTTCCTGCATGTCACGAGCGATCCAGGCATAGCGTGGCTCGTCCGGGCCAACCAGGCCTATCGCGCCTAAATTGTGGAAATAGCAGAGATAGAGAGTGGAGAGGATCAGGACGATCCAGAGGAGGCGCGCTGTAGGTGAGAGCGGCTGGGAATCGGGGAGTTCATTGCTGGTTTGGGTCACGGAAAGAGGAGTTTAGCATTGTCGGTGTATCTTGGAAGGTTGGAAGTGGGGCGCCGGGGCTGGATTGGTTGCTTGTCGAGGAATTTTGTCTTGGGGTATGGGCCGTAAGAGCGGGAGCTTTGCTCCCGCACTCAAAAGGTGCTTCGCGAACGGGAAATGATCGAGCGGCTTCAATATGCGGTGGCCCGGGCGTTTGTGAAAATGCTGGGGGTGTTGCCACGGCCGATGGCGCGTGGGTTGGCTGCGGGGACTGTCCGGCTGCTGCTGTTGCTGCTGCCGAAAATGCGAAAGACGGCGGAATTTAATTTGCGGCTGGCGTTTCCGGAGTGGAGCGAGGCGCAGCGGCGCGATGTGTTGAACGGGATGGCGAGCAATCTTGGATGGATGGCGGCAGAGTTTGCGCGGATGCCGGCCTACACGCGAGAGAATATTGAGAATGTGGTGGTGCTGGACGGGCACGAGAATTTTCTGGCGGGGAAAAGCCGAGGGAAAGGCGTGATCTACCTGACGGGACACATTGGGGCTTGGGAGCTTTCTTCGTACGCACACGCGTTGTATGGGTTTCCCCTGCATTATATGGCGCGGCCGCTGGACAACGCGCCGCTGGATGTAATGGTGAATGAATATCGCGGGCGGTCGGGAAACAAGCCGATTTACAAGAATGAAGCGGCGCGGATGATGCTGAAGGTTTTGAAGGACGCGGGAACGATAGGGATTCTGGCGGACCAGAATACGATGCCGGGAGAAGGCGTGTTTGTGGATTTTTTCGGGACGCCGGCTTGCACGACTTCGGGAATTGCGCGGGTAGCGTTGCACACGGATGCGGCAGTGGTGCCGGGATATGCGTACTGGGATAAGAATTTGCGGAAGTACAGGCTGCGGTTCGATCCTCCGCTGGAGTTGACTCGGACCGGGGATGCGGAGCGGGATATTCGGGAAAATACGCAACGGTTTACGAAAGTGATCGAGGAAATTATCCGGAAGCATCCGGAGCAGTGGGTTTGGATTCACGCGCGGTGGAAGAACCGGCCGGAGGGGGATCCCCCGCTTTACGAGTTTTTGTGAAGAGAAGAGGAAGATTTAACGCAGAGGACGCAGAGAGCGCGGAGAACGCTGAGAAGAGTTGATTGGAGGCGGGGATGAGGTGGACGGCGGGGGAATTGGCGAAGGCGATTGAGGCCCGACTTGAGGGAGATGGGGCGCTGGAGATTACAGGGGTGGCGGCGCCGGAACGCGCTGGGGCGAAGCAGTTGATTTATGTGGAGTCGGCGAAATATGCGGAGCGCGCGGCGGGTTCCGCAGCGAGTTGCGTGGTGGCGGCCGAGGGGATTGCTTTACCCGAAAAAACCGTTCTGCGGATCGCAAAGCCCAAAGTGGGGTTTGCGAAAGCGGCGGCTCTGTTGATGGAACGAGCGCCGATCACGACGGGAATTCATACAACAGCCATTGTGGCGGCACTGGCGCGAATTGGCGCGAATGTAAGTATCGGGCCGTACGCGGTCATCGGCGAGGATGCGCATATCGGGGATGGCACGCAGATTGGGGCGCATACTGTGATTGGCGCGGGCTGCTGGGTTGGAGAAAACTGCAGGATTCACCCGCGAGTGACGTTTTACGCGGGAGTGCGCGTGGGGAATCGAGTGGAAATTCACGCGGGCGCGGTGCTGGGGGCGGACGGATTTGGATTTGCGTTCGATGGTGAACGGTATTGGAAATTTCCGCAGGCCGGACTCGTGGAGATTGCGGATGATGTGGAGATTGGAGCGAACACGACGATTGACCGAGGTTCGCTGGACGACACACGGATTGCGGAGGGAGTGAAGCTGGATAACCTGGTGCATGTGGGCCACAATGTGCAGATCGGAGCGCATACAGTGATTGCGGCGCAGACGGGAATTTCCGGGTCGAGCAAGTTGGGGCATCACGTAGTCGTGGGTGGGCAAGTGGGCATCGCAGATCATTGCACGCTGGAAGATGGTTCGATTGCGGGGGCGCAAGCGGGGATTCCGACGGGAAAAATTATTCGGAAGGGGCAGACGGTGTGGGGAACGCCGGCGCGGCCGTTGGAGCAATTCAAGGAAGCGTATTTTTGGTTTGCGCGGTTGCCGGAATTAGCCGCGAGAGTAAAGAAAATCGAAGAGAAGAGCTAACCACAGAGATCACAGAGGGGCCGCAGAGTTCGCGGAGACGATTGTAGATGGATCGGAAGCATTGGTTCCGGAGGCTGGGGCATCTAAGGATCGGGAGAAAGAATGACTGGAGTTCAGGCAAAAGAGGGGACGCTGTGGAGGCTCGTGGTGGTGGGCGGGCATACGCGGAGCATTGGGAAGACGCAATTGGTGTGCGACATCATTGCGGCGTTTCCGAGGACGGAATGGATTGCGGGGAAGATCACGCAGTACGGGCACGGGGTTTGCGCGCAGAACGGGGAAAACTGCGATTGCGCCCCCGAGGCACATGTTTGCGCTCTGGACTGGGAAACGCAGTCGGACACGGGAACGGATAGTGCGCGATTCCTGGCGGCGGGTGCGAAGCGCTCGTTCTGGTTGAGGACAAAGCAGGGTTACCTGGCGGAAGGATTGCCGCTTCTCCGGGATGCGCTGAAGGAGATTGCCGGGAACACCGTGGCCGGGGAAAATCGCGCGGTGATATTGGAGAGCAATTCGCTGATGCAATTCGTGAAGCCGACGCTGTATTTCGCGGTGATTGACCCGCTGCGGGAGGATTTTAAGGAATCGGCACAGATCGCTTTGGACCGGGCGCATGCTTTGGTGCTGCGGGGCGATGTGGGAGGTGACGGGCCGCCGGCTCCCTTGTGGATGAAACTGCCCACAAAGTTATTGCAGGAGAAACCGTCGGTTCTGCAACGGGAAGGAGAGCCGCTGCCTACTCCCTTAGAGGTTTTAGTGCATCGAATGTTGGACGGACCGGGCGGGGCGCAGGTATGACACTTAGTGACAACGCCCTGTTGGCGGATCGGCATCTTAGGCGTTGACCGCGGTATAATCGACGGCGATAATGAGAAAGTACTGGGGGTACCTGGTTGAGGTCAGCCACGTTACCGTTCGGAAGTCCAAGGCATCATAGAATTTAGGGGTTTCATTGGGGCGGCTTGGGGTGTTTTCCTGGCTGCTGTTGGAGCTGCTCTGAGGGGAGCATAGATGGCGTCATTTGTACGCGTAGGAGAGGAGATACCCACAGCACCGGCGCCGACACCGTGGCGTCAAGAAGGCTGGGCGGAGAAGATCGAGACCGCCGTGAAGAATGGGGCGGAGTACCTCCTGTCCGTGCAGGCGGATGAAGGCTATTGGCACGGCGAGCTCGAAGCTGACACCACCCTCGAATCCGACTACATCTACTACCTCTACGTTCTTGGCAAGGCTGAACCGTCGAGGATCGCTAAGCTGGCGAATTATGTGCGCCAGAAGCAACTGCCCGATGGCGGCTGGCCGATCTATCCGAATGGGCCTTCCGAACTGAATGCCACCTGCAAAGCATATTTCGCACTGAAATTGGCCGGCGATTCGCCGGATTCGGCGCACCTTGCGAAGGCGCGCGAGGCTGTCCATCGGCTGGGCGGGCTGGAGCATACGAACTCCTACGTGAGATTTTATTTGGCGCTTGTGGGCGCGGTGGGTTGGGAACTGGTCCCTGCGATTCCACCCGAGCTGATGCTGCTGCCGAACTGGTTTTACCTGAACATTTATGAGATGTCTTCCTGGACGCGCGGAATCGTGATTCCGATGGCGATTCTTTCCGCGCTGCGGCCAGACTTCCGCTTGCCGGAACATGCGCGGGTGGATGAGTTGTTCACGGACCCGTCCCAGAAGGCTGCGGCGTTTAACTGGAGCAAGCAACTGGTCTCCTGGAAGAATCTGTTTCTTGCGGTGGACCGCGGGCTGAAACTTTATGAGAAGCTGCCATGGAAACCGCTACGGAACAAAGCGTTGAAGGAAGCGAAGCAGTGGATGCTGGAACACATGGAGCGCACCGACGGGCTGGCGGCGATTTATCCCTCGATGATGAATTCGATTTTCGCGCTGATGGCGATGGGGCACGGGCCGGACGATCCACTGACGTTCCGCGAAATCAAGGAATTTTCACGGTTTGAGATTGAGGAGGGCGACACGATTCGCCTGCAGCCTTGCGTTTCGCCGGTGTGGGACACGTGCATCGCCATGGTGGCGTTGGAAGAGGCGGGGTTGCCGGCGGACCATCCGGCGCTGGTGAACGCAGCGGACTGGCTGTTGACGAAGCAGATTCTGGGCGGCGGCGACTGGCAGATCAAGAATAAGGATGCAGAGCCGGGCGGCTGGGCGTTTGAATACCGCAACGATTTTTATCCCGACGTGGACGACACGGCGTTTGTGCTGATGGCGCTGCAGCGCGTGAAGTTTCCGGATGAAAAGCGCATGGAAGCGGCGTTGCGGCGCGGCGTGCAGTGGCTGCTGAGCATGCAGAATCGCGATGGCGGATGGGGCGCGTTTGACCGGGACAACGACAAGATGATTTTGTGCAACATCCCTTTCGCGGATCACAACGCGATGATCGATCCTTCCACGGCGGATGTGACGGCGCGCGTGCTCGAATGCCTGGGACGCTTCGGATGGCCGGCCGAGCATCCGGTGGTTCAGCGGGCTGTGGGCTTCCTGACGAAGGATCAGTCCAAGGATGGTTCGTGGTTCGGGCGCTGGGGCGTGAATTACGTGTACGGGACGAGCGGCGTGTTGCGGGCGCTGGAAACGGTTTCGCTGACGGCGCAGGATTATTGCGCGCGGGCGGTTTCCTGGCTTCGGCAGGTGCAGAAGGCGGACGGAAGTTTTGGCGAGTCGCTGCTGAGCTATGAGATGGAATCAACGAAGGGGCAGGGAAACAGCACACCTTCGCAGACGGCGTGGGGATTGATTGGACTGCTGGCTGGTGCGGACAGGAGCGATCCGGCGGTGGGGCGCGCGGCGGAGTACCTGGTAACGCAGCAGAACGCGAATGGCTCGTGGAGCGAAGACGATTTTACGGGGACGGGATTCCCCGGCGTTTTTTATCTGAAGTATCACCTTTATAAGAATTCTTTTCCGGTGTACGCGCTGGCTCGCTATCGCAATCAGGGGAAGCGCGCGGAAGAGTATTGCGCGTTCAAGTTTTTGCCGGTTGAGTTCAGGTTGCGGAGCGGTTTATATACCAAGCGCGAACGGAGCGCTTCCTAAGCAAACGAATGCGGTACCCCCTTGGCTTAGTGCTGGATTCCGCGAGATACCTCGCGTCGCGGAAACTTCGTGGTGACAAGAAAATACCGGTGATGCTGTCGCTCGATCCCATGGGCGGATGCGCGGCTCCATGCGGCGGAGCGAACGGCAAGGGCGTGGCCACAGTAGCGGCGGAACCGCGTGGGATGTTGACTGTTGAACAGTGCCTGGCGGCAATGAAGGAATGTGACACCCCGGTGGTGGCCATCTGCGGAGGGGAGCCGCTGGAGTATCCGGAGATTGCGCGGCTGACGAAGGAGATTCTGGAGCGCGGGAAGCACCTTTTCTTGTGTACGGATGGCACGTTGATTCGCCGGCGGTTGCATATGATTCCGCCGTACACGAAATTTTTCTGGAACGTGAAGCTGGACGGGACGGAAGCGGTACATGAAGGACGGGCAAAGCGACCAGGATTGTTTGCGGAAGCCTTGGATGGCGTGAAAGCGGCGAAGAACGCGGGATTTTTTGTGGTGGTGACCACAACGATATATCCGGACTCGGATGTGCGCGATGCGGCTTCGCTGTACGAACAGTTGCACGCGATGCATGTGGATGGTTACATGCTTTCGCCACATTATCCAGCGCAGCCGATGTGCCGGAATTCGGCGGCGGCGTTTCATGAAAAGATGCGGCAGAGATTTCGCGAGGCGAGCGATCTGTTGGGCGAATACAACCTGCTGACTTCGCCGATTTATCTGGAGTATCTGCGCGGGGAGCGGGAGCTGGATTGCTGCTCGTGGGGGAGCCCGGTGTTTGGGCCGCAGGGCTGGGCGGCGCCTTGCACTCAACTGAATTATGGCTTTGAGCAACAGTACAAAAGCCTGGTGGAAAAGACGGTGTGGGAAAATTTCGGGCGCGGGATGAATCCTCGGTGCGAGCCGTGCGCAAGTCACGCGGGGTATGAGACCGCGGCGATCCTGGGTATGAATCCGAAGGCTGGGGATTTCTGGAAGATGATCGCGTGGCAATTGCAGGGCGGGCTGGGCGAGAAACGCGAGCGGGCGCGCAAGGCATGACGACACTGGTGACCGGGGCAGCGGGATTTCTGGGCAGCCACGTGGCGCGTCAGTTGGTGGCGCGCGGGGACGCGGTGCGCGTGCTGGTGCGGGCGTCAAGCAGCAACCGGGCGATCAGCGATTTGTCGCTGGAGTACGTGACCGGGGATTTGCGGGATGCGGCTTCGCTGGACCGCGCGATGGCCGGCGTTAAGCGGGTGTATCACGTTGCGGCGGATTACCGGTTGTGGGCGAAGAAGCCGCAGGATATTTACGATTCGAACGTGGGCGGGACGAAGAATCTGCTGGCGGCGGCGAAGCGCGCGGGCGTGGGGCAACTGATTTATACCAGCACGGTGGCGACGATTGCGGTGGACCGGCCGGAGTTGCCGAACGAGTTTACCGACGCGAAATTGGAAGAGATGGTGGGCCACTACAAGCGGTCGAAGTGGATGGCGGAGCGCGAGGCGTTGCAGGCAGCAAAAGATGGCTTGCCGGTGATTGTGGCGATGCCGACGACGCCGGTGGGGCCGTGGGACTGGAAGCCAACGCCGACGGGGAAAATTATTCTGGATTTTCTGAACGGGAAGATGCCGGGATACGTGGAGACGGGATTGAATTTCGTGGGCGTGGAAGAGTGCGCGGCAGGGCACTTGCTGGCGGCGGAGCGCGGCAAAGTGGGAGAGCGCTATCTGCTGGGAGCGGAGAACCTGACGCTGAAAGGGTTGCTGGATTTGCTGGCGAAGATAACGGGTTTGCGGGCGCCGGGGATGAAAATACCGCACGGGGTGGCGCTGGGTGTAGCGTATGTGGAGACCGCGTTTTCGCGGTTGGTGGGGAAAGAGCCGCAGATTCCCGTGGAAGGCGTGAAAATTGCACGGCACAAAATGTTCGTGGATGCTTCACGGGCGCGGCGGGAGTTGGGGTTTCAGCCCGGGCCGGTGGCGGCAGCGTTGGAGCGGGCGGTGCGGTGGTATCAGGCGAATGGGTATGTTTCGGCGGGGCGGTCGAAGAAGATTAAGTTGGCGGCTTGAAAATGCGAAGTAATGAAGTAACGAAGCAACGAAGTAAAGAATCGGATGGGAGAGGAATTTTAGGATAAGGCAGGGATGAGGGTTTTGGTTACATTTGCGGTGGAGGCGGAGTTCGCGGCGTGGCGGAAGCTGCGTGCGTTCAACCTGATTGATTACCAGGGGCTGAAGTTGCGGAGGACGAAGATTGGGGCGGCCGAGGTAACCATCCTGATTACGGGAGTGGGCGCGCAAGCCGCAGCGCAGGCCATGGACCTGATGATGCGCATGGCGGATAAAGACCAATATTTCGACGTGTGCATTTCGAGCGGATTGGCGGGAGCGCTTTGCGAAACGCTTGGCGTGGGAGACATCATCGCACCCAGGGAACTCATCGTCGAATTGAAACATGCGGACCTGAGGAATGAGCGCCTTGAGGTGGATGGCGAGCTTCGACAGATTGCGCTGGAGCGAGGCGCGAAGAATGCAAACTGCCTGTTTACGACCGACGAAATTCTGGTGAAAGCCAGCCAGAAGAAATCCTGCGCGTCGAGAGCGCAATCGGTGGACATGGAGAGTTTCGAGATCGTCAAGTCGGCGTCGGCCTGGGGAGCCCGCAGCGTGGTGATCCGCGCCATCAGCGACGCGGCGACGGAAGATCTGCCCATCAATTTCAATTTGACGCTATCCGCGCAGAACGGGGTGAGCCTTCCGAAGGTGCTGATGCAACTTGCGAAGAATCCGCTGGCGCTGCCGTCATTGATTCGTTTTGGAAGGCAGAGCAAGCTGGCCGGCGCTCTGCTGGCAGAATTTCTGGAAAGCTATCTGCAGAGTTTGGCGGGCCGTGAGGCTGCGAAAGGTGTGAGCGAGGTGGCCGCGCGATGAGCGGAACGGGGACACTGGTGGAGCAGATGAGGACCCTGGGGCCGATACCGAAGACGATGCGGGCGGGTGTGTATCGCGAGAAGGGAATTGTGCGGGTAGAGGAAGTGCCGGTGCCGGAGGTCGGCGGCGGCGAAGTGTTGATCAAGGTGGCGGCGTGCGGCATTTGCGGGACGGACATCAAAAAGATTTTCTACCGGTACGTGGAGCCGCCGCAAATTCTGGGGCATGAACTGGCGGGGACGGTGGTCGCGACTGGTCGCGGCGTTACGAAATGGAAACTGGGCGACCGGGTGATGAGTTTTCACCACATTCCCTGCGGGGAGTGCTTTTTTTGCGAGCGGCGAATGTTTTCGCAGTGCAAGCTGTACAAGTCCACGGGATTAACGGCGGGGTTTACCCCGAACGGCGGCGGATTTGGCGAGTACGTGAAGGCGATGCCCTGGGTGGCGGAGCGGGGGATCGTGGCGCTGCCGGATAACGTGAGCTTTGAAGAGGCCACGTTCATTGAGCCGATTAACACGATCGTTAAGGCGGTGCAAAAGGCGCGGGTTGCGGCCGGGGAGACAGTGCTGATCATTGGCTGCGGGCCTATTGGGCTGCAACTTCTGATGGTTACCCGAACTGAAGGGGCGCGCATCTATACGAGCGACCCGGTGGCGACGCGCCGGGAAAAGAGCTTAAAGCTCGGAGCACTTGAGTCTTTTAACCCTGTAAGTGGTAAGCTAGTTGAAGAAATCGGGGCCCGGTCGGGGGGTCGCGGGGCAGATGTGGTTCTTGTCGCAGTGGCGCATCCAGCGGTCGCGGTGGAAGCGCTGGCGGCGGCGAGGCCTGGGGGGCGGGTTCTCCTGTTTGCCGCGAATGATCCTGTCACAAAGATAGAGTTTCCAGCCTCGGCGGTGGGGATCGACGAGAAGGAAATCCTTGGCAGCTATAGTGCGGCGGTTGACATCCAAGCTAGTGCGGCAGCGCTGGTGCTGGAGAAGAAACTGCCCGTAATGGATATCGTCACGCACCGGTTTCCTTTGGATAGAATCCATGAGGGCTTGGAACTGGCGGCGCATCCGACCGAGGATTCATTAAAGATACTGATAACGCACAAATGAAAACAGCGTCCCCAAAGAAAAATGAGCTTGGACTGGAAGAAGCGCCGCTCCAGGAAAAGGTTGTTGTGCCTTCCAGAATGACCGCGGCCGTGCTCTACGGCAGCGAAGATCTTCGAATTGAACAGATTGATGTGCCTGCACTTGCGGTGGACGAGGTGTTGCTGCGCGTGCGACTGGCGCTGACGGACGGCACGGACCTGAAGGTGTGGAAGCGCGGATACCACGCGAAGATGATCCAGCCACCGGCGGTGTTTGGGCATGAGGTGGTGGGCGAAATTGTAGCGATGGGGAAGCGCGTGGACCCCCGGTGGCGGCTGGGCACGCGCGTGATCGCGGCGAATTCGGCGCCATGTTTGCGGTGCTATCACTGTCGGCGCGGGCAGGAAAATCTTTGCGACGATCTGCTGTTCAATAACGGCGCATACGCGGAATACATGCGTATCCCCGGGCGCATCGCGCGGGAAAACATGCTGGAAGTGCCGCACGGAGTGGATGATCACAGCGCCGCGCTGGTGGAACCGCTGGCGTGTGTGCTGCGCGGCGTGCACGAGATGGAAGTGCGCACGGGCGATACGACCGTGGTGATCGGGTGCGGACCGATTGGATTGATGTTTGTGCGAATGCTGACGCGGCGCGGAGTGCGTGTGATCGCGTTGGCGCGACGAGAGGGTCCACTGGCGGTGGCGCGGAAACTCGGCGCTGCGGCGGCGATCAATGTTACGGAAACTCCGGATGTAGCCGCGGCGGTCCGGGCGTTGACCGACGAGAGCCGCGGGCCGGATTCGGTGGTCGAGGCGGCTGGAAACCCGGCGACGTGGGAACAGGCGCTGGCGATGGTGCGGCGCGGCGGCGTGGTGAACTTCTTCAGCGGGCTGCCGACCGAGACGCGTGTCGAGATCGAGCCAGCGGCGATTCATTACTCGGAAATCAAGATTATTTCGCCGTTCCACCACACACCGCGATTCATTCGCGAGGCGTTGGAAGCGATTCGGCGCGGCGACATTTCTGCGCACGATTTTGTCACTGAAGACATTCGACTGGAAGACCTGCCGCAGGCGTTCGAGCGGATGAAGACGCGGAGCGGAGAAATCAAGCTGGCGGTGAGACCGTAGCTGGTGAGTAGTGATTCGTGACTGGTGACTGGTGAAAGCCACCTCCTTGATTCAATCCAAGGTTAGAAAAGATATTCAAAGGGATAGAAACGGCTGATGCTGCGCGCTGGCGAATTGAAGATTGCCGCAAAGCTGCCCGCGGATGGTTGTGCGCCGGAAGAGGCGCAGGCCTACACGCGATGGCTGGCGACGCGCCATTACGAAAATTTCAATGTGGTGTCGTGGTTGCTGCCGAAGGAATTGCACCAGCATTTTTATAATTTGTATGCGTATTGCCGCTGGGCGGACGACCTGGGCGACGAAATTCCCGTACGAGAGAGAGCGCTGGAGCTGCTGGATTGGTGGGAGCGGGAGCTCGACGCCTGCTACGAGGGGCGGCCTTCGCATCCGGTGTTTGTGGCGCTGCGCGAGACGATTGTAGCGAAGGATGTGCCGAAGCAGCCGTTCGCGGATTTGTTGAAGGCGTTTCGACAGGATCAGGTGGTGAAGCGGTATCCGACGTGGGACGCAGTGCTGGATTATTGCGTGTATTCGGCGAATCCCGTGGGGCGGCTAGTGTTGTATTTGTGCGGGTATCGGGACGAAGAGCGGCAAGTGTTGTCTGATGCGACGTGCACGGCGCTGCAGTTGGCAAATTTCTGGCAGGACGTTTCGCGGGATTTGGAGATCGGGCGGATTTACATTCCGCTGGATCGCGCGGTGGCGCATGGATTGAGCGAGCAGGATATCGTCAGCAGAAAATTCGATACGCGTTATGTTTCGTTGATGAAGGAACTGATCGAATACACGCGGGGGTTATTTCAGAAGGGAATGCCGCTTGCGAAGAAGGTGGAAGGAAAATTAAGCGTCGATCTGGAAATGTTCAGCCTCGGCGGGCTGGCGGTGCTCGATTCGATCGAGGCAATGGGGTACGACACGCTGCACCGGCGTCCGGAAGTGAGCAAGGTGAAGCAGGTTGGGTTGCTGGGGCGGGCGTTGATTACGCATGTACTCGGCGGTTCGGATGGGAGTCGTAATGGCGGGTTTGCTCGCGAAGGAGCGAGTTACGTGGCGGCCGATTCGACTGCA
>JGI12635J15846_10000605_pt1 | contig 31081 bp, 17 predicted proteins | sample BlaSpr_A8_OM2_M2_FD_15846 | JGI IMG/M metagenome (IMG submission 15846)
ATCCCCACGGCCCGACTGGCACGGCATCTGGCGAGAACGGCGAACGTCAGCGTGAGGTTCGCGCAATTTGCTTGTCGTGTCATGCGAAGTTGTCTCCGGCAGCGCACCCGGCCAATCAAAGTGAATGCACGAGTTGCCACATGCCGAGCACGCCAACGACGAATGTAACGCACACCGCCCTCACCGATCATCGCATCCTGCGCCGGCCGTTGGAACGAGGGCGCGACTCGGCGGACAAGCAAAGTGCGCTGCCCAAAATCACGGCGTGGCGTGAACCGCCTTCCGAATTCCGCGATCGCGATCTGGCGCTGGGCGAGATTCTCGCGGGGGTGTCGAAGCATAAGCCCTCCTTAGAAGAAGAGGGAGGTCGTTTACTCGAGGCACTGACGGAAGAACAGCGGAATGGAGATTTCGACGCGTTGTCCGCTCTTGAGGGCTTGATGCTGCAGCAGGGGAACTTGCCAGCCGCGGTGCAACTCGGCCGGCGCACGGTAGAGTCGCGTCCGCAAAGTGCAAAGGCCGCAATGAATTATGGGATCGTATTGCAGCGTAGGGGAGACTTGCCGGAGGCGGAGCGGCAATTCAAGCGAGCGATCGAATTGGATGTGTCATTGAAGCCGGCGTATCAAAGGCTCGCCATTTTGTATAAGAGTCAGGGACGGCGAGAAGAGACGCTCGAAGTGATCGACAATTTTCTGAAGTGGAATCCGCAGGACATTATGTTTCGGTTGCAGAAGGAACAGTTGATGCCCGTTCGCTAGGGGAAAGGAAAACCTGCCGCTGGTATTCACAAGTAGAGAGGAGACGAACACGCGCTCGCTGCCGTCGCGATCGCAAAGGCGCTCCTGTGCGATGAATTCCTTTGCTCGCGTCCTCGCTTCGTTTGCTTTAGTTGCACTCGTCGGTGGCTTTCTTCTTTTGCGGGCGGCGCCGCCGCCCTTAAGCCCAATCCGCTTTTCCTTTCGATCGATTCCATTTCGCTTGGAGAACGACGAAACCCCGTCTCGGCACGTGCCCGCGGCCATGGCGGGAGGGGTCGCAATTCTCGATTACAACAAGGATGGACGTCCGGACATTTTCTTTACGAATGGAGCCAACCTGGCCACATTGAAGAAAGATTCGCCGAAATATTCCAACCGACTCTTCCGCAACGATGGCCGCGGCGTTTTTACCGACGTGACGAAAGAGGCAGGTTTGGCGGGTACGGGATATGACTTCGGCGTGGCCGTCGGCGATTACGACAATGACGGATATCCGGACATTTTTGTGGCGGGCCTACATCGCAATACGCTCTACCACAATAATAAGGATGGAACTTTCTCCGATGTGACGGCGCAGGCGGGGCTTGACCATCGAGACACGGAATACTGGCCGATGTGGTCGATCGCCGCGGTGTGGGTTGATGTTAACAACGATGGGCTACTCGATCTTTTCATCGTCAATTATTTGCAATGGAATTATGAAAACGAGCCGCGCTGTGAGTATGCGGGGGTGGTGCAATATTGTCATCCGCGATCTTATAAAGGCCTGCCCAACCAGCTATTTCTTAATAATGGAGACGGCACATTTACCGATGTGTCGGCGCAGTCGGGAATTCGCGCTCATATTGGCAAGGGCATGGGCGTGGGCATGGCGGATTATGACCTCGACGGAAAACAGGATCTGTTTGTCACCAACGACGGTTATTACAACTTTCTGTTTCATAATCTGGGCGGGGGGAAGTTTGAAGAATCGGCTTTTCAGGCGGGGGTGGCGCTCGTCGACATTGGGGACTTTGTCAGCGGCATGGGGTTGGATTTTCGCGACTTCGACAACGACGGGTATCCCGACATAGCCTTTGTCGCGCTCAATAACGAAACCTTTCCGCTCTTCGAAAATACCGGGAAAGGAAGTTTCGTTGAAGTCACCGCCAAGAGCGGCATGACGAAGGCGAGCCGGCCCATGGCGGGCTTTGGCGCGGGACTTTACGATTTCGATAACGATGGCTGGAAGGATTTATTTGTCACGCGCGGCCACGTCGACGCCGTACCAGCGCAGCACGAGGAGATTGAGCAATACAACACTGTGTTCCGCAATCCGGGTTTTGCTAGCGCTGGTATTGCGAATGCCGGTCCCGCCAATTCTGGTGCTATGGGGCAATGGCTGCCGCTTACGGAGGAGGCCGGCCTCAACGCATTTCCCCCGGCGCGCCATCGCGGGGTTGCGTTTGGCGATCTCGATGGTGACGGGCGCATTGATGTGGTCACAACCGCTCTGGGCAAGGATGCTGAGATATGGTTGAACCGGAGTCCGAATTCCGGTCACTGGCTTGATGTCGCGCTGGAAGGCACGCGCAGCAATCGCGACGGCATTGGATCCCGGGTGAAAGTGGTTACAAAAAACGGGACGCAATACAACCACATGACCACTAGCGTGGGTTACGCTTCGTCGAGCGACGGACCAGTGCACTTCGGCCTGGGGCCAGATGCGATTGTGGAAACGATCGAGATTCACTGGCCTTCGGGGACGGTGCAGCGTCTCGAACATGTCGCGGCGGACCGCGTACTTAATGTGAAGGAGCCGCGCTGACGGCGGAGACGTCGGTGTTGAGCGTGGGATCGCCTTCGAGTTGGCGATCTTGCTTCTGCGGATTCGCTAACAGATCGTCAACAATCTGCCGCTCGCGCAGGCCATCCTCAGGACGATGCAAGCGGTAATAAATGGCTGCGAGCTGAACGTGCGCTTTGAGCAGGTTGGGAGCGTCGCGAATAATGGCTTCGAACTCAGTGGCGGCCTGCGGATCATTGCCAGCGGCCATCACTGTCACCGCCATCTGATACCGCGCCATCAGCGAATGCGGATTGATTTGCAATGCTCGCGCGAGATCAATCTTCGCGTCCTCTAAATTTCCTTCCGCGCGTAAAAGCGTTCCCAGGCGCAAGCTGGCCTCGAAATCGTTAGGATCAAGCTGGCATGCCCTGCGGTACGCCGCCTTTGCCCCTTCTTCGTCACCGGTGCGTAGCTTTGCTATGCCGCTTAGGGTGTAAGCGCCAGATATGGTCGGATCCAAGCGCAGTCCGCGGTCGAGGCTATCGCGTGCTTCGGGATACTTCCCAAGTTTCAATTGCGCCATTCCGGCGAGCATCCATGCATTGGCATCATTGCGGGCGGTCGCGACTCGTTGCACCAGATTCAAGCCTTCTTGCAGCTTCTCCTCATGAATGAGGGCTTCTCCGAGAACAAATGCCAGATCGAGATTTTGGGGATGACTTTTCTCTAGCGGCCGAAGTAACTGGATCGCCTCGTCGTAAGTGCCGCGAAGAACGAGACAATTGCCGAGCAGCACGGCGATTCGCGCGTTGCCCGGCTGATGCTTCAGGGCGAGGCGATAGTCGTCGGCAGCTTCATCGAGGCGTCCAGTCTGCATCAGAGCGGCGGCTAGGTTGGTAAGGGCGACGACAAGGCCGGGCTCAAGCTGCAACGCCTGTTGATAATCGCCGATGGCTGCGGCAAGATCGCCGTGTTGCTGTTCGGCTAATGCTTGATCGAATAATTTCTTGGATTTTGTGGTTTGTCCCCAGCAGAGCGACGCAAGAAGGAGAAATGCAAACGCAGAGCGCATCGCAGCCAGCATACTGGATGGCTATTCTACGAAAAAAACGGCGAGCCGGGGCTCGCCGCGCCAGTTTAATTTCTCAACCGCTCAGAAATAAAGCTTGAGAGCAAGCTGGAGTATGCGGGGCTGGTTCGCCTGGCCTGTAATCTGACCAAAGGCACCGCCATCTACAGTTGTGTTTGGAGCCCCGAACTGCACGTGGTTGAGGGTATTGAAGGTCTCCGCCCGGAACTGCAGCCTGGCACCTTCCCGAAGCTGCAGTGGGAACTCNTTGAAAATTGACATCGAAAAGTTATTCGTTCCCGGCGCCCGGATATTCGGCAACACCCTCGGAGCGGTTCCCAAGGCATACGCCGCCGGCTTCGTCGCCTCCGTCGTGCACGCAGAAGAAGGTGGTAGACCCACACCGCAAGAGAAATACGACGTGCCTCCACTACTCGGACTCCAATTACCCGCTCTCTCGAGAGGTGCGTTGAGGTCTGGACGTTGGTTTCCGAAAGTTGGGACGTTGGTTCCACCATTCAATCCCAAAAGAAGTGGCAGTCCAGTATCCCAGCGGTAAATGCCATTCACCTGCCAATTGCCGAACGCAGTATCGACCCACTTATTTATGTTTCCGCCAAAAGGTTTGCCGCGACCGAAGGGCAACTCGTAGACGGCGGTGACCTGCGCAATCTGCGAAACGTCGAATTGCGAGAGCGATCGTTCACATGCCGGACAATTGGGATCCTGAATCTGCGCCAAGGTTGCACCGGCAGTGCCATTGATATATACGCTATTACCGGCGATCGAGGCATTATCGATGGCCTTCTGGTTGGTGTACGTGGCTAGAAACTGGAGGCCCTGCGAGAAGCGCTTCTCGACCCGCAAGCTGAATCCGTTATAAATCGCGTTGGCGATCGGGGGATCGACGTTCTGCAACAGATTGCCGCCCCATGTAGTTGTCCCATACTGCGGGAAGGGAAGATACGCGTTATAGGCCGGCCACTGACCTCCCCAGAAACCATTGCTGTAGGGGGCCGTGTTCGCTTCAACTCCCGCCTGGACCGCGGCGGGAATGGTGGCTGCACCATTCAGTGCACTCGAGTTGGTGATGAATTGGGCAGCAACATTATCGGGCAGGTGGTTGAGAGAAAAGTTGTCGCCGCCGAGGTACAACCTGTCGCCTTTCTTACCGACGTACTCGGCGTCGACCAAGACATTCCAGCCGATTTCCCGTTCGATACCGACACTCCAGGATTGTTCCCGCGGCAGCACGCTATACGCGGCCGATCTTACCGGTACAGCCGAGCCGGATGAGAGTTCGCCGATACCGAACTTATCGCCCAGGCTGTTGCCGATTACGCTGCCCTCAAAAGCTGTGCCTGCGGGTTGACCCAAGACATCAACCGAGGCTGGATAAGCCTGAGGAAGGCCGCTAGGTTGAACAAATGCATAAGGGGAATTCTGGTCATCGTAGCCGGCGAAACCGAATCCGCCGCTGCCGATACCGGCAGCTCCGCCTTTCGACGGATCGTAGTAAATGCCGTAACCGCCACGCAAAACAGTATGGTTGTCGAGACGGAACGCCAGCCCAAGGCGCGGTCCAATCGCATCCCAGTAAGTGTCAAACGGNGTCCGGGGATTGCCGTCCTGTCCGGCGTACTCGAACGATCCCTTCAGGCCCGGCACGACGGAAGCGGCATTGGGATCAAAGTAACTCATGCGGTTGTGGCGCTCGGTGCGCGGCATGTCCACGTCGTAGCGCAAGCCCAAGTTGATCGTCAACCGGTTATTCACGTGCCAGTTGTCCTGGACAAACCCGGCATACTGGAAATTCTGCGTGGCGGGAGAGGCCGGAATTGAATAGGCATCCCAGCCGGTGGCGTATCCGATGAGAAAACTAGCCATCGAGTCGCCACCATTGTTGAACTGCTGGTCGGTCGCATTCTGGTTGAACTCCCATCGACCGCCGGGAAGTTCCCACTGCGTAAAGTTGATCTGGTGGCGGCGAATTTCTCCACCAAATTTTAAATCATGTGGACCGGCGGAATGCGAAACCGAAGCCACCAACTGGCCAACATCCTGGGCATATAACAATGAGGACCACGGCTGACCGCCATAAGTTGCATTGCCGTTGCCCGACGCGTAACTATCAAGCGCCAGGGCCGGCGGCGATGCCACGCCAGAAGCTGTCGCCAAATCCGCCGGCATGCCGATGGACGTGGGATTCCAACTCGTGTCCGGACCCGCCGTTTTCGCATTGGTGTAGATGTAGCCCACGCTAGCTGTAAAGAGCGTCTTGGGACCGAATGTGTGATTATAGCTGGCTGCTCCTGACCAACCGAAGGACGTGGTGGGTCCCTGAGTATTGGTGTCGAAGTCGGTGCCGAACAGGTTGGCAAGCTCCGATGTCCCCCAGTTGTGGGATACTCTGAAATTGAAGAGATCGTTTTGCGTTAAACGATAGTCCACCTTGGCATCAATCCCATTGCCATTGCTGGGATTGCCTGCGTTGCCGAGATAATTGCTCTGGCGCAAGTTGTAATTCGCCGCGCCCGGCAAAATGTTGGGGTTCGGAATCAGGTTCGCCTTAAATATGGCTTGCACAACCGGGCTAAACAGATTGCCCATCACGCCGGGAGTGATCCAGGGGGCATTCGCATTGCCCGCGCTGGCGTAGGTGGCGAGATTATTATAGGGAACGAAATTGTCGTGATAGGGATTTCCTCCCTGACTCAGGACCGGGTCGATGCTGTACGGATCGTAGATCTGACCGGATTGCAGGAACGCGCCATTCGGATCGACGCACTCACCGGCCAAAGAACCTGAGGTCGCGAAGCTACCGCTGCCTGCCGAATCGGTGGCGTTGGTGCAAATTTCGCCAAGATCGCCTGTCCGCTCGAGTTGTGTCGGAACAGCCAAGGCTTTCGTTGTGGGCGTGATCTCGCGCGTTCCTTCGTAATCGAAGAAGAAGAACAGTTTGTTTTTAAAAATCGGCCCACCAACGGTGCCTCCAAAATCGTTCCAGTGGTACGGCGAGATGGGAATCCCGGTTTCGTTATTGAAATAGTTATTGGCGTTGAAGACGGTGTTGCGATTGAACTCGTATAAACTCCCGTGGAATTGGTTGGTGCCAGATCGGGTAACCATGTTCACAACCGTGGTGCCACTGAATCCAAATTCGGCGCTGAAATTTGTTTGCTGAATCTTGAATTCCTGCACCGCATCGACGCTCGGGTTATAGAGCGGATCTACCCATCCCGAATTCTGATCATAGTTGGTGGTGCTGACCCCGTCGACCACGACGTCGGCCTGGGCGTTCCGCGAACCTTCGGAGACGAAATTGTTGCCCAAGCCGCTGTAACCACCGGGCCCGTAAGTATCGCCAGTAGGCTGCGACACGCCCGGTGCAAGGAAGGCCAGATCGTAGGCGAAGCGGTTAATCAGTGGCAGATCGTTGATGTACTTTCGGTCAATCGTCTGTCCGGTGGAAGCGTCTTCTGACTGCACTTGTGCCGCGCCACTTTGCGAGACTTCGATCGTCTCCGACGTCTTGCCCACCCTGAGCTTAACGTCTTGCGCTACATCGCCGTTCACGTTCAAAGTAATGCTGTCGATCTCCTCCGCCGAGAATCCTACAGCCTCAACCTTCAAGGAATAGAGACTGGGTTGGAGCGATCGAAAGTAGTAGCGGCCTGCGTTGTCGGTGGTGGTCTGATATTTGAAGTTCTTCGTTACATCGGTCAAGGTGAGGGTCGCTTTTGCGACGAGTGCGCCGGATTGATCCTGAACGACGCCACTAATTGTTCCGCTATAGAGTTGCGCCAATGCTGGGGCTGCGGCCATAACCAAAATAACGACGGTGAGCAATAACATCGAAGCTGCACGGCTAGTTTGCCTCATGGCAAATCTCCTCCTTGCAATGGTCCCGCGGTGGTAAGACCCCACACGAGCTGCCCACCTGACCCACCAAAAATCTGGCTATGAGCGCGTCGGAGATTCTTCTCCGGTTGCAAATAGCCTCAGGCATAGCTGCACACTTTGCAGCCACCGAACCTCAAGGACAGCGAGTCTGCACCACCTCGATTCTGCTTGTCAAGCTAAAATAACGTTTTTGTATTAGATTTCTGAGGGTCGGACCAATTTGTGCATCGGTCGCGCCGGCGACAGCTTCTACCGAGGCCCGTTCGGACGATGTCGTTATCTGCTCTTGGCGGAAAGCGAATGCCACGTCGCCGGCTCCGTTCACCATGAAACAACAGCTCTTAAGTTTGTGTCCTCGGTCGTCTCCGTTTTTTCATAGGCGGTGATTTCCGAGCGCAAGATTTGGTGAAAGAAGTAACTCTCACGCTAAGCCAATTGGGCCGGCTATAACTACCAACTTAGGAAGGTCATATGACAAGGCTGCAATCGGAATCCGAAGAGTGTGCTAAGCTATCGGCGATTTTTTGAGAACTGCGGACAAGATGATGGGTGATGATTGGGAGCAACGTAACTATCCTCAGCGTATTTGCCGGATGATCTGCCGCAGTTATTGTGGAGGCGTACTTCGGCTGCGCCGGCACGGACTGGAACAACACGCTTGGGCCGCAGCGATACTTTCGGGACTAGCATTGCTTTCGGGTTGTGGAGGATCGACGAATTCGCCGGGAGGTGGCGGAAACCCTCCACCGTCCGCAACTGCGACGATTCGCAACCAGGTGACTGGAACCTTCAAGCTTGCGATGTCGACTTCGTTCCAACCAGCCGAATGGGATTACACGCTCTTTCAGAGCTTTCCCAGCTTGACCACAACCTTGGGTAATTTGCAGCCGCAGCACGTACGGTTGCAGGGGCAATCGCAGGGCATTCCTCAAGGAGCGTCGGGGAGCAGTTCGACAGCCTGGGATTTTGCGATTCTCGATGCCATCACCCAGCCGGTCTTAGGGGTGGGCGATCACAGTCCCGAGTTCCAGATCGCGAAAGCGCCCCCTTTTATGTACGCGAGTGATGACAACAGCAACGATTTTCTCGATCTCACCTTTCAGCACTTCGCCGAATATGCTCAGAATCTCGTTCTCTATTACAACCAGGGTGGTTTCATCGCCAATGGTCAAGTTTATGTCTCGCCGAGCTCTTTTCCGATAACCTGGTGGGGCGTCTACAACGAGCCCAACATCAACAACAATCTGACGCCCCAGCAATACGTCGCGATGTACAACACGCTGGTGCCGGCCATGCAGGCGATCGATCCGTCGCTGAAGTTTGTGGCGATGGAGTTGGCGGATTTCTCGGGTCAACCGCAGGCATGGCTGCCAACGTTCGTGAATGGCGACAGTGGTGTTACTGCGCAAGTGGACGCGATGGCCACGCACTTCTACTCCACCTGCAACCAAAAAGACACGGATGCGCAGCTCTTCAGTACGATTCCAGGCTTTGCTTCGGACGTTGATTATTTCTATGCGGAGACGGCCACGAATCCGGCGTTAACTCAAGTGCCGGTCTGGGTCACCGAAAATAATGTCAACGCGGATTACGATGCTGGCAATGGCATGAGTGCGTGCAATCCAGGGCAACCATTCGTTGTAGACGAGCGTGGGTCGAGCGCTTTTTTCGCGGCATGGCGCCCGTATGTATTTTCGCAGCTCGGCCAGGCAGGCGTGCAGGCTCTGTATCACTGGGATTTCGGAGCGGACGCGCAATTTGGCGAAGTCAACGCCTCGACCGGGCAACCACAGCTGAGCTATTGGATAGACTACTGGCTCGAGCGTATGTTTCCCTCGTCCGCTGGCGCCAGCCTGCTGCAATACTCAAATACGGACGATGCGGAAATCGAAGTGTTGCCGGTGCTCAACAGCGATGGCAGCGTCGTTGTAATGGTTGCCGATCATGCCATCAACTCGCCAGAAGACAATAACGGTCCGGGCGCGCCGCGCAGTGTGCTGGTCGACGTATCGGCGCTAGGAACTTTTTCCAGCGGCACACAACTCGCGATCAACGCCGAGACGAATGCAGTAAGCGGACCCACAGCAAGTTCGTTCGCGCCCGCTCCGCAACTCACCGTCACATTTGGTGGCTACGGAGTGACCTTCCTCATGTTCAAACCTTAACTGTAAAGGAACTGGTTTGGTCTCACAACAAACTACTTATTCGGCGCGAGATAGGCTCATGCCCTCAAGAAAATCGTTTTTGTTCTTGACATCGGATGCATCCCTGCCTGAGACTACCGATTCTTCCGTCCTGTTCTATTTCGTGATGGCTGGACGATGATGGGGCTTGCATGAGAAAACTTAGTCGCTGCGGCACACTCTGCGTGCTCCTCTGCTTGACGCAGCAATTGGTTCGCGCCGACGATCATATCCCCTCCGTCGCATGGCGGATTCCCATCGGACAACCGCCAGCAAATCCTGGTGGTAACGAACCGGAACTTACGAACATCGATGACGGTTTCTGGCAGGGAGCTCCTGTGGGTGGATTTGGAGCCGGCACTTTCTCGCGCACCTATCGCGGTAATTTCGAGCGCTGGCACGTGAAAGCGGGAGTTCACAAATATCAGAACGTTCCGGCAAACCAATTCGCGGTGTTTGCCCAGCCTGAGAGTGAATCTGCGACCGCCGTGGTGCTCTCCACGCAACGGCCTCAAGGAAACGCTCTCTCCGCCTGGAATTGGTCCTATCCCGCCGGAAGCGGGGAATACGCGGCGCTCTATCCGAAGTCATGGTTTGCCTACCACTCCGCAGACCTGCCTGTTTCTCTAACGCTCGAACAGTTTTCTCCGATTCTGCCCGACAACTACAAGGAAACCAGTTATCCAGTTGCTATCTACAACTGGTATGCGGAGAATCCTTCGGACCGGCCGATGACCGTTTCAATTCTTTTTTCCTGGACGAATATGGTTGGCTGGTTTCGCGACAGCTCCAGGAATTTCGCCAGCGCTTTAAATAACCAGAATAAGAACGTCTATCGCGCAGAGCAACTTTCTTCTGGCGCCATGCAAGGCATCGTCTTCGATCGCGTCCGTAGCGGACCGGTCTGTGAGGAATGGGATGGCGAGTTCGCCATTGCCGCGCTGGCCTCCCCCGGAGTGGAGATCAGTTACCTCACCGACTTCGACCCCCAAGGATCGGGCGCGGGCGTTTGGAAGGCCTTCGCTGCCACCGGAAAGTTGCCGAATCAATCGATCGAGGTGGCCAGCGCAGGGGAGCAGATGGCCGGAGCGATTGCAGTTCGTTTCACCCTAGCGCCGCATGAGAAGCGGTCAATACCCATGGCGTTGTCGTGGGACCTGCCCATTGAACAATTTGGAGGCGGCCGCAAGTGGGTGCGGCACTACACCGAGTTTTTTGACGCTTCGGGCACGAATGCATGGGCGATCGCGCGCACAGGTTTGCAGAGCAGCAAGCGGTGGAGTGATGAGATCGATGCCTGGCAGCGGCCCTACGCAGAGGATGAATCCAAGCCAGCCTGGTATCGCGGCGAACTTTTCAACGAGCTTTATACGCTGGCGGATGGTGGCACAGTCTGGGCTCACGAGTGGAATGAGGTTGCTGATTCCAAACATCTCTCAGCCAAAAGTCCCGATAGTTTTTCGTATCTCGAATGCTTTGACTATCTCTACTACGGCACCTCGGACGTCCGCTTCTACAGTTCGTTTCCCCTCCTTAAGTTCTGGCCTGAGATTGAGAAGCAGGAGATGCGGGAGTACACAGATACTGTCGCCGAAAGTAACCCGCAACGATATCAATGGACATGGAAGCTGCAGCACGAGCAGCAACTAGAGACCTTTCCGCGGAAGGTCGCGGGTTCGGTCCCCCATGATCTCGGGTCGCCCAGCGAAGATCCGCTGGTAAATCCGAATCAATACACCTATCAGGACGTTTCAAACTGGCGCGACTTGAACAGCAAATACGTTCTCATGATCTGGCGCGATTACGTGTGGAGCGGCGGCAACGACAAAGAGTTTCTGCGGTATTCCTGGAATGCCGTGGAGCAGGCGATGCAACATCTGCGGCAGTACGACACTGACGGCGACGGGATGATCAAGAATGGAGGCTTCCCCGATCAAACCTATGACGATTGGGTGGCTCGTGGCGAAAGTGCGTATTGTGGCGGGCTTTATCTAGCTGCGCTGCGCGCAACCGCAGAGATGGCACGCGTACTTCGAGACAACGACACGGCCACCAACTATGACGCGCTCTTCAAGAAAGCACAGACTGCTTATATCAAGAATCTTTGGAATGGGAAGTATTTCAACTATGACCAGGGCAGCGCGTATCACGACAACAGCATGGCAGAGCAACTCGCCGGGCAGTGGTATGCAGATCTGACCGGCCTCGGTGATCTGGTTCCGATTGCGATGCGCCGCTCCGCTCTACAGCACGTTTATGACTACAACGTAATGATGTTTCACCACGGAGAAATGGGCGCCATCAATGGGATGAGCGCGGATGGGAAGTTACTTCACGACAATAACCAGGAGGAAGAAGTTTGGACGGGGACGACCTTTGCGGTTGCTTCAACGATGCTGGCTCTGGGTATGCGCGACGAAGCGTTCCGCACCGCGAGTGGCGTTTATAACGTGGTCTGGAGAGATCGCGGCTATTTTTTCCGGACGCCTGAAGCCTATGACACGCGCGGCCTTTACCGCGCCAGCATGTACATGAGGCCGGCCGCCATCTGGTCGATGGAAATGTACTCGAAGCCATCGGCGCGCACTGAAGTAAGCACAGCCGTTCCCTAGGCACGACGAGACTGGCGCGCAACTTTCGCAGTCGATTCGCGCACCACAAATTCCGGTTCAATTGCGATTTCGGTCGGATAATCGTTTCTGCCGCCGATGCGTTCGAGCAGAGTTTCGGCGGCGACTTGCCCCATGCGGGCAAGCGGTTGTCGCACTGTGGTCAGAGACGGAGTGTTGAAGGCGGCACCGGGAATATCATCGAAGCCCATCACGGAAACATCTTGCGGCACGCGCAGTCCGCGCTCCTGCAAGGCGCGAATCGCTCCGATGGCGGAGATGTCGTTGTAAGCGAACAAGGCTGTAAACGGTTTGTTGCGCGCCAATAACTGCTTGGCGAAAGGATATCCCAACTGCGGTGTTGGATCTTCAATATCGATCTGCACCGTCAATTCGGAGTCAATCTTGATGCCAATTTTCTGCGCTACCTCGCAGATCGCTTTCCAGCGATCTTTCGAGTCCGAACTGAGCGGATTACCCTTCATGAAAGCGATGCGTTCATGGCCCAGGCTGGCTAAGTGGTTTAGGGCGAGGGTCGCAGCTTGCACATGATCCAAAACTATGTTCGTAACTCCTTTAACCTTCTTGTGTCCGGCGACCGCGACTGTCGGCAGAGAAGGCGTATCGTAGACAGTAATATCTACCGTAATAAATCCCTCGACGCCTCTTTGCAGCAGCAGTTGAGAATACTGGCTCAGCATATGCTCGTCATGCCGATGAACCACGGTCAGGAAGAAGTAACCCATTTTGCGAAGATAAGCTTCAATGCCGCTGATCACAGTCGAACCATAGGAATCGCCGATCTCTTCGGTGATGACTCCTATGGTGTAGGTGCGCTTGTTGCGCAGGGTCTGGGCGAAAAAGTTAGGGCGGTAGTTTAGTGCCTTCGCGGCGGCGAGAATACGGTTCTTAGTCTCCTGCGGAATTGCGTAGGCCGAGGGAGCATTATTGAGAACGACGGAAACCGTGCCGGGAGTCAAGCCTACATGCTGAGCCACGGCCTTGAGTGTAACGACCGCGGATTTAGGGCCGGGCCTCTTGCTTTTGGCCATGAGTTATTTAGATATCAGAGCCTTGAAATAAAGGAGTCTCGTTGCGAAGCATCGCATACCAAACTTACCCTTTTTGCATCCGCATTAGATTACCATCAATCGGCCCGTATGATTAATGACGCCGTCTGCTCCAACGAATTCTAAGGAGAGGCCGGTAAATCAGGCTCAATCCGAAACAGTATTGCGCGCGGCGCTGACATGTGGCCAGTTCGACGGACGATCTTCCGCATGGGAGCGTCACTGGGATGTTCGCGGAGTGATTCACGGAGAGTTCATGATCGGCACGTGGGCTAAGTTCCAAGGTGTGAAGCAACGAGTGGGTCGGACTCCGCTCCGGCGCAGGATTCAATGTGCCGCAATCTCTTTCTGCTAGTCTTCTAGGTTGTCGGTATTTATGTCCATCAGTGTATCAACGCCGAAGGGATGGCCGCGATGAATCGAGCGAAGCTGGAGGGCGTGAGAATGAATGGAGTGAAACTGTGGCGAGCGATTTTGCTGTCGGCGATTTTCATGGGGGCTTCCGCGTTGGCGCAGACTGGCCACGCTGGCGGCAGCGGGTCCGCGTATCGCTCTCCGCTGCCGTTCACTCGCGCTGAAAAATTGAAGCGCGGCATCAATGCCAGCGAGTGGTTCGCGCAGGTGTATGACAAACGCGGCTACACCACAGAGCATTTTCAGGCGTGGACGACGGCCGATGACATTGCATTGATCAAATCGATGGGCTTTGATCATGTGCGGTTGAGCGTGAATCCGGAGCCGATGATGACGGTTGAGCCCAACAAAATTCCGGCGGAATATCTGGGTTATCTGGATGCGGCGGTAAAGATGATTCTCGATCATGGACTGGCAGTCGTGATCGACTTGCATCCGGGGAGCGACTTTAAGGCGCGGCTCACCAAAGACGATGATTTTGTCGAGCGCTTTGCCGATTTCTGGCGGGCACTGGCTCAGCATTATTCGGCTTGGGACGCGGATCGCGTGTTTCTGGAAATTATGAATGAGCCGGAGTTCACCGATCGCTATCGCTGGCTCGGGGTGCAAATGAAACTGGCGGCGGCGATCCGGGAGGGCGCGCCGGGGCTTACGATCATCGCGGCGGGAGCGCGCTGGTCGAGCGATGACGAGCTGGTTTTTCAGGAGCCGCTGCACGATCCGAACATTATTTACAACTTTCATTTTTATGAGCCCCACATCTTCACCCATCAGGGCGCGACCTGGGGCGCGTATTACTGGCACTGGCTGCACGGCTTGAAGTATCCCTCGAGCCCGGAGTCGGCAGAGGCGGTTGCGCCCCTGGTGCCCGATGAAGTCGACCGCTTACAGGTAATTCGCTATGGTCGCGAACACTGGGACGCGGACCGTGTTGAATCGGAAATCAAGCAGGCTTCGGAGTGGTCGCGGCGGCGGGGAGTTCCGCTGATTTGCAACGAGTTCGGCGTGTATCGAGCGCATTCGGATCCTGAGGATCGCGACGCATGGATACACGATGTGCGGACCGCACTGGAGCGCAACGGGATTGGCTGGACCATGTGGGACTATGCGGGATCGTTCGGCGTGGTTACGAAGAAAGATGGTAAGACGGCGGCGGATGACGGCGTGTTGCGGGCGCTAGGTTTGAAGTGAGGGCTAATCACGGTGACTTGTTCGACACGTACGATATTTCAACAACTACTCGGGAGCGCGATCATTCGGCGTGACTGATGCCGCCGGGCGTCGGGTTGGGTAACTTGATGGCGACGCCCCTAGGGCGAAGCTGATGACGAAGATCCAGCCAGGGCATTGATCAGATTCTGTCCGTTCGGACTTCCCCATCCGGTTACCAGGTCATAGCCAACCACGGCATTGTACGATTGCCCGTGGCCGTTGCTGTTATTTCCGCTTGTGATGTCATGGAAATCGTTGCTGTAGTTCGTACCAGCACCGATCGAGTAGATGACCGGGTTAACGAACCCTAAAGTTGAGTTCCCGTTGGCCACCACTTGCTGGTTGACGAGCGCCAGAAATCCGGCCCAGCGGGGCGCGGCGAAGCTGGTGCCGCCATAGTCTCCGGTACAGGAACCTTGGTCACAAAGATAATTGTCAGTATTTGCTTCCGCAGCCACGTCCGGAACATTGCGTATGGTCGTTGAAGCCTGGTTCGAGGAATTGGCGACTCCGGCCTGCCAACTCGAAATCGCGAAGCCATCGTCGGCCGGCCCACCGCCGCTGTCGAGCCAAGCCGCTTCTGATTGCCAAGGACCGCCCGCGCCATTCGTGGTCAAATCCGTTCCCCCGACGGCCACCACGTAAACGGACTCCGCCGGATAGCTATTATCTGTCGAGTTCGACCCCGTGTACGCTCCCGCGTCTCCAGATGCCACGAAAAGATTCTGGCCTTGCGCCGCAAATTCCTGGAATATGGGGTCAAGCTGCGCAGTGTCATCTGGATTCCATCCCCACGAGCAGCTTAGTTGCTTGGCGATATTGTCGCTTGCCATTTCATTGAATATGTCAACGTCGCCGACGCCGATTTGCGAAGTGCCTGGAGCGATATAGACACGAATTTGGCTCATCCCGGGAGCCATGGACGCCGCCTGCACGATGTCCAGAACTTGTTCTCCATCGTCGCCGTCTGAACCGGCGCTGGCGCCGTCGAGCAGCACGTTCTGAATGGGAACGCCATTGGGCTGCCCTGCAAAGCTCGCGGTCACATCGCTCATGTTGTAGCCGTCGAACTCCAACAGCCCCACTGTCTGGCCACTGCCTGTCAGAGCGGTGCCGCCGTAGTAGGCTGCACGCATGTCACCACCAAGATACGCGCCACTCGGCCCGGAGCCAGTGCTGTTGCGGCGAAAGTTCGCTGGGGCCCTTTTGAACTTCGCGCGTGGTAACGAAAAATTGTTCATCCCCGCAATGTGCGACACCGGGACGCTCAGGTCGAGTGAAGGCTCACGGTCCGGGGAATAGAAAGTACGGTTCTCCGTGGGATGGTGATAGGTCGTCATCGCCACATGGAAAGCCTTGTTGATCTGTGACACTGTGCCATCCATATGTACCAGCAGGCGATTCGCAGGTGTATGGGTCACGCTGAAACCCTTAGATCTGGCGAACTTCACCACAGCCTGGTAATCCTGCTTCGTGGGGCCAAACTCTTGCGTGAACTGAGCCACCGTAAGAAAATGCCGGTAGTCGGTGCTGGATGGGTCATAAAGCCGTTTCAATAGGTTCGTCAGTTGGCCTTGATTGCGGAGCGGCAAAATGATCGCAAGCCTCATGTGTTGACTTTTTGACATGGGACCGACGCGTGCGGCTTGGCCGTTGGTAACGGCAGGGCGAACATGCTTATGCAATACCTGAGATCCCTTTCGGGCTGCTGCTGGAATTGAGAAGAAACATAGCCCGGCGAGGCAAATAAGGAAGGTAGGCCCAGTGCGACCCCTTTTGCTCGTTCTCATTTTCTTCTCATCCTCTCGACCTTCTAAGTTCGACGAGATGGCGCACTATTTATTAATGATGCGTATTTATGCCAAGCGGCTGGCCGAAGTAACAAAATCTTAGCGCACCTCAGTCTGGATTTCCAGTTTGCCAAACGAGACGGTAACGAGACGGTTGTTCCCGAGTCACGGGAAAGCTGAATCTCATTCCGCTAATCGAAGTGACTTTTTCAATACCCACACCTGGCTACAATGGTTGCGTCCGGTTTGGACTAAGATTTTTCGCCAACTACCGATTGGAGCATTGTTTGAGCCGCGTGCTACGATTCCATCGTGTTCAATCTCGGCAATCCGAAAACAGGTGGTGACTGGATCGTCCATATTGCGGGAGCAATTGTTGCAATATTCCTGGTGTGGTGGATGCTGCGACTTTATGTGCTGTAGTGCCCCGCCATGCTCGTGATTAGGAAATCAGGGATAAGATTAACGAACGGAATGTTCGTGTAATCGACGATGCTTTCACCAATAATTCCGGAACGAGGAATGCGCCACGCTATCCAGTTGTCCTTCCCGGGAACTCGTGCCTGGGACCAGAGGTGGCTAGGGTGCTGAAAGTTTTGACAGCTTACACGTTGCGAATGACGCTGTACTCTTATTGAGTGTTGCTCCCCACATCTCAGCGACAAGGGTTGGTGCATATGTTCGCCAGAACAAGGAACCATCTGGACGCAGGAGTTCTCCCTCTCTGGAATGCCGTCTTCTGCCTGGATTGCGAGGCCATCAGCAGCAGTCGAGGTGACGAATGCCTTGCTTGCAAAAGCCGCTCGCTCGTGCGCCTGGCTCGGATGCTCGGAGGTAGTTTGCTTGCGCATAGGGCACAACACTTTCAAGAATGGGAAGGTGGGTTGTTCGACATCACATTTACGGTTGAATTGCAGGAGATGCACGCCAAAGACCTGAGCACCACCGTTGAGAGGTTGACCAGTGTGATTGGTCCGGAGCTCGGACGAGACCGAGCGTCATTTCATGTCAATGTGAAGCCGGCGGCAGATAAAATCGACCTACAGCCGCCGCTTTCCTTCCCGGAACGGGATGCCGCATAGAACACTGCTGTCACCTAGGGTCCAGCGGAGCTTTCATTTCTTGCCGAGTCTGCCTCTCCCGCCCCAGGCTTGTTTGAAGCTTGCGACGTTTTGTTTTGCTACTTGATTCCATAACCATGTCGGACTCCCGCGCTTTAGTAAAGTTGGAGGTGCTAAAGCCAACCCGCAGGAAGAAATAGATCTGGTTGCCAGCAGCGAACTCTGCGACCATGGCCGGTTTTACATGCTTTTGGATTTTGATTGACCTCGCTAACATCCACCAGAAAAACGGCCACCCCGGCGAAATTTCTCGACCAACCGTGGCCGCTCCGATGCGAAGCCCTCGGATTTATTGAGTCGTAAACGTGACCGAGTTCGAAGTGTAATTGTCGAAACTGTCGACCACCACGAACGCCGCGGTATGCGATCCGGCAGTAAGCGTCGCTTTCACCTTCAGTTGATCCTCAAGGTCCTGTCCGACTTTTTTGCCATCAATCCACAATTCCATTCTTTTAGCGATCCCGTTAAAGGCATTCCCGGCGCTCCTGAAGGTGTATGGACTGGCGATGGTTTCTCCATTGGACGGAGCGCAGATGTGCACGCTCAATGTATCCGCCGGCGGAGGCGTGCAGTTTACTGATGCATTCGTGTTGCGCAAGACATTGGCGCCTCCGTCGCCATTGAAGTACGACGTCCACGCCATACCGACATCATGGCGCCCATCCAGATCGAGATCGCGAATAAAGGGGAAGAACTCGCTGTCTCCATAAGATGGCGTGTTTACCATGGGCTTAAAGGTCCCGTTTCCGTTGCCCAGCATATAAGCACCAATCGGACCGCCTCTAAAATTTCCTCCAGCTAGAAAAATATCGAATTTGAAGTCCCCATTGAGGTCGCCGCCCGCCACGTAAAGCGGGGGATCCTCTCCTCCCTCATTGATCAGGTTTTGATTCTCGACATACAACTCGTTGTTGGCGTAGCGCAGCGAATAGATATAAGCATCGTTCGACCCAGCGCCCAGATCGATCACCACCAATGCCGCCAACGTCTGTATGCGATCGTTGTAGAAATCGCCCACCGCCAACGAATACACATTGCTCAGCGGCGCCATGATGAGGTTCGAGAAGCCACCCTGCCCGTTCCCGAGAAACAATCCGACATCATCCTGTGACGCGAAGACGACGTCTTGCAGTCCGTCGGCGTTGAAGTCTCCAGCCACAACCGTGTTGCCGCCGTAATATGCGCTATCCGACAGCGTGAAGGTGCCGTCGCCGTTCCCCAGGAAAACCCACGTCATATTGCTAACGCCATCCGACACGACAATATCCGGCTTGTGATCACCATTGAAATCCGCCAGCGCAATGCTCGCCGCATTTCCCGAGACCGTAAGATTAGTTCCCTGCGTAAATGTTCCGTCGCCGTTCCCCAACAGAATCGTCACTACTCCCGAGGTTTGATAAGGAGTGCCGGCAATTGCGAGATCGAGTTTTCCGTCGCCATTGAAGTCCGCGGCAAACACCTGTCCGAGATTCTGCGCGATTGGTTGATTCACGGGCGCCGCATACTGGTCGTGTCCTAGCCCTTTGTAAAAAGACAGACTCGAAGTGTTGATCGTCACCAGGTCAAGAATGCCGTCATGATTGAAGTCTCCCGACACAATTCCGCTGCTGGTTGTGTCGCCCGAGGCGATTTCAAACTGCGTGAAAGTAACCGCAGCGTTTGCTTCCACCGCGGCTAGCGCCGCCACGGAGGCGGAGACAAGCACCACGAGAGCCCCCGACAAAATGGTCGCACCCGTTTGCATGGTGACTCGTAGCGCTCCATGCATTAACGAGGAAAAGGGTTTAAGAGATCGAAGGGCAAATGTCGCACCTACCGCGTGTTCTCCTGTAGATTGGCAAATCTTGCTACTGCAAAACATAACGGGCCTCCCGTGACAACAATGGATGCGACCCTTATTCGGCAGGTTGTGGCCCGACGCTCCAGCTACAGCATGAACCTGAGCTATCCGGGCGGCGGAGCCGCAAGCAAGATTTCGGGGGAGCAGGTTTCTTGAATATCCGTTTACTAAAAGCGGTTTGCGGTTTGGCTATCGGTATAGCTAAAAAGAGATTCATCATTGCTTAATACGCCTCAAGCCGTACGCAGTGTAAACGCCATCAAGCCATGTTAGTGAAAACCGGACGATCGAGTGGTCGAATAACGCCGCGGGTTTCCTGATGTCGAAGAAAACTCAGCCGCGAGCGATGGCCGCCTTGCGGGCGACTAGGTTGTAGCCTTTGGCCTTCGCGTCGGTCTCGACCGCGGCCAGGTGTGAGCGTGCCACTGTCGTTTGGCCTCCCTTCATTTCGATTTCAGCTTGCGCGAGGCGAGCATCGAGTTCAACTCCCTGGTAACCCAGCACTTGCGACTTGGCGATGATGGCGGCCAATTCCTTCCGGGTTGCAATTCCGACCGCGGATTGGGCAACTCCTTTTTCGGCCGTCTCGATACGCGCCGCAGTGATCGCGGTTCGCCAGCGGATGTTTGGATTCTGGCTATTGGCCGCGAGAGATCGAGCGTGTTGTAACGCGTCCTTCGCGGCACCTGCCTTGCCCTCGGCGAGCAGCGCGCGGGCGAGGGTACACCACGCCTGGGTTTCGTCGTCGCGGTCTTTCTGTGCCTGAAAAACCTCAATGACCTGCCGCATCGTAGCTTCTTGCTCCACAGGAGAACGCGCCTCTTCCAGCGACAAATCCGCCAGCCCGAGCTGAGTTCCAGCGATTCCAAGCTTGTCGCCCGCTGTCGTCCGTATGGCTAGCGCTTGTTCATACATTTTACGGGCACCCGAGAAGTCGGCCTCCTCGAGCAGCAGACTTCCTAAACTCCACATGGCGTAGGCGGAGGCGTTTCGATTGCCCTTTGCCTGCCAGGCTGCGAGCGATTGTTCGAATCCGCGCCTGGCGCCCGCAAGATCCCCTTGCTCCTGGTGAACGTACGCGATGCCGTAGCCGGCGAGGGCCGCATTTTCGGTATTCGCAGGATCCCCTAGCTGTAACTGCTCCTGATAGAGCTGAATCGCTCCGGGTAGATCCCCCTGCTCCAATCGGTCCTCGGCAATGTTCCCAGTAACCACCGCCCGGTGCGCATCGTCATCAAGGAGACGAAAACTCGCTTGCGCCTGGCGATGCATTTTTTCGGCGCTGGCCAGATCGCCCTTTCTGTCATAGGCCACGGCGAGGTTGTTGAGCACGCTAGCCACACCTCCTTCGGAGCCGATTTGCTGGAAGATGTTTTTTGCCTCCTGGTACAAACGGATGGCCCCAGGCAGGTCCCCGCCGTTGGATAAGATATCCGCCCAAGCGCGCAAGGCTCTGGCTTCACTTTGCCGGTCTCCGGCAGAGGCAGCAATGTCTCTGGATTCGCGGCAGAGGGCAATGGCTTCTTGCGTTCTGCTGAAGAAGTTGAACAACAAAGCCTGATCGTGCAGAGCCCGTGCCAGGATCAAACGGGCTCCCTGTGCTCTCGCCTTCTCGACCGCGCGCCCTAGAGGCGCTTCTTGATGATTAAAATCGCCGAGCACCCGCCAGCCGTCACTCTCCGTCAATTCGATACGGGGATCTTCAGAAGCGGGGGGAGGAAGTTTACGTAGCGACTCGACCGTCGTCAGAGCATCGTGACCCTGGTGCGCCCGGACCTGCACCGTTGCCAGATTGAGCCCGTAATCCACGTTGTCTGGAAACAAGGTGAAGAGCGCGCGATAAACCTCAATCGCCTTCGCGTATTGATGATCGATTTCGCGATAGCGGCCTTCCACCACCAATCTATCTTCCCGCGAAAGATTGGTGGACAAGTTGTACGCTTGCAGGGCCTCCTGCTGCGCCTTCTTGTCGTAGCCCAAACGCGACCAGGACTCCGCCAGGGCGGAGTGCGCCAAGGAAAACTTTGGATCAGCCGCGATGGCCTGTTGTAGAAGATCTCGCGCCTCCGGAGCATCGAGTACACGCAGTCGCGCGAGTCCCTCGGAATAAAGGCGGGCGGCATCACGATTGGATGGCAAGGAGGCTCGCACACTCACAGCATCCACCGGAGAAACAGCTTCGACTCCCAGTTTTTCACGCAAGCGGGAACCAGCCTGAGACACCATGTCGAACAGGTCGCTTTCGGCTCCGACTACCGCTACATCGGCGATCGACTCTCCGGCAATCGTATCTTGCAGGCGCAGGTCTAACCGGATGCGGGTTTCAGACTTGTCGCTGACCGCAGTGTAGGAGCCGAGGACGATCAAGTCACTGCCCAGGTCTTTATGCAATCGCCCGAGCGTGTCTCGCGCCAGGCTGTCAGCGTCGGCGAGGGGAAGATCAAGTTTGGCGCGCGCGACGTCTTCGCCCGACACCAAGCGCAGCTTTTCACCGGCCTCCAGTTCGGTGCTCAACATTTCTGTCAGAGCCGTGGACAGCCAGCCCTCTTCTGGACGGCCAGACAAGTTGCGAAAGCCGAGGACGGCGATTGAACGCCGGGGCGCAGGCGGTATCCCAGTCGAACCGATGGCCGCTTGATTCTTCGGCGACGGGACCCGACGGAGTTGCATCCACGCGTAATACCCTGCAACCGATGTTGCAGCTACGGCTAAAACCGCAGCCAGGCCCAGCAACTTCCGATTTCGGGAAGCAGNCAAGCCGAGCTGTTCTTTCTCTTCCGTGATGACGCTGGTTCGGATGGTGTGTTGCTGGAGCAGGACACCCTTGGAAGTACTGCTGGCGGCATCTGGGGAGATGACGCTCAAGCTCTCCGGCACAACCACGGTCACAGGCGAAATAAACTGATACCCCCGCCCGGGCAGGGTGACGATATAACTGTTGTCGCCGGGTTTTTCCTCAAGCGCCCGCCGCAACACAGAGATGCTTTGCGCCAGGCTGTTCTCGTCCACAAAAGTGTCCGGCCAGACATTCTTTAGCAGTTCGTCTCGGGTCAGAGCCTTTCCCGGGTTCTGGACCAGATATAGCAGCACGTCAAACGCGCGGCGGTTGAGTGTGACAATCTGGTCTTGACGACGCAGGGTGCGCGCCAACACGTCAACCTGAAATTCCCCGAATTGAAATATTCCTTCTGTTTTCATTGACTTCATCGCGATTCAGAACTTGTCAGAGCTTGTCAGGAAGCGTCACTGGCCTTCTTTGTGAGACTGCGGCAACATTCGCAGCCTGAACAAGTGAGGTCACGTGCACCGAATTTACCAGTGGCTATACGGACGGGCAAGCTTCTTCCGTTCTGATGTGCCGGGTCGGGGTGGCAGTCGCATTGTTCGGACTGAGGTGACGGTCGAACGGCAAGGCATGACTCTGCTGGTGGGGGGAGCGGCTGGGGGCTTCGATACCTGCCCGCTCTGCGGACAGAAGCTAGCCCCGGCGCAGGTAGAACAGGCGAGACTTCGCCTGCAACAGGGTTCGATTTCGGAGGAGGGCCTTCCGGCGGACGGTCCTTCGCGTGGTCCTTCGCTATGAGTTCAGGGCCCGAGATGGGAAAGATCCGAATTTTCAAGAAGCAATAAATATTAAGGAGTGTTTTATGAGGAAGCAAACTTTGAAGAATTTCGCACTGGCGCTGGTTCTGTTGGGACTGGCGTCGATCCCATCCACCAGCGCGGCGCAGTTTGCACCCGCGTCGAAGCTTCCGGGTAAGAATGCGGCATCCGCGGCGGCGAGAGCGGAGAGCCGTCGGAGACAGACGCCGGGGACGCCGTCCTACACCTACACGCTGCTTAGCTACCCCGGCACTTTTTATACGGTTGCCGTTGGCATCAACCCGGGTGCGACCACTTCAAAGAAGGAGATTGTTGGAGTTTACAGTGCCCCCAATGCCCCAGAAGGCGGATTCGGATTTCTCGCGCATGTGTCGGGAACGAAAACCGTGGCTGAGAACTTCGCGGCGATGAAATATCCTCGCGAAGCGCTGTTGCAATACGCACTTGGCGTCAATGATTCCGGTGAAATCGTCGGCACATACGAAGACAGTTCGGGTGTTTTCCATGGCTTTGAGCTGAGCGGCGCAAGGTTGACCACGCTCAATGTGCCGTTTACTGGCGCTGAGGAAACAGACACCGAGGGACTCAATAATTCGGGCGAAATTGTCGGGGCGTGGACCGATAGCGGCGGAAACACACACGGTCTCACGCTGATCGGAGGCAACTATGCCTCGTTCGATTATCCCGGTGCGTATTTTACCTATGCCGAAGGCGTGAACAGCGCAGGGGAAATCGTCGGCTATTACATCGATGCAATCGGATCCCACGGTTTCTTGCTGAGCGGGGGAACCTACACTTCGATCGACTTTCCCGGCGCGGCTGGTACTGGCAGCAGTGGGATCAACGACGTTGGCGACATCGTTGGGATCTACTGCACAACCAGCGAATGCGACTCGAGCGGCGCTGGTGTGCAGAGCTATGTGCTGAGCGGGGGCGTGTTCACGACGGTCGCGATCCCGGGCGAAGTGAGCACAACATTGTCGGACATTAATAACAACGGCGTGTTGGTCGGCTTCTACCAGGATGCCGCCGGGCTCCTCGTGTCGTTCCTGGCGACGCCGTAGATGGGTTGTGATATCCCCCGAGGTGGGTATCGGAGGACGGGTTTTGGAACGGGACGGAGCTTGGTGCTGCAGGGCCTCAGTTTGTCTATGAGTTTGTTTCGCAATTTCAATCTGATCTTGATCTGAGAGAAAAAACTTGGAGAGTACCCATGAAAAACTTGCAGAGGCAGCTAACGGTTCTCATACTTTCCGCACTCGCACCATTAAATGCCGCCTACGGACAGACGGGCGCCGCTTCATCCGCGCCTTCGTTACCCACCACTCCGTTGCAGCGCAAGCTGGCGGAGGTGCGCCAGCACGCCGGACAGGCTGCGACAGCAGGCACGCAGAAGCCGCCGGCGATGGGCGTCAATCACGCAGCGTTTGATCCTGCGTCGCGCGACCGCATACAGCGAGCGCAGACGCAGCACCAGGCTGCGCCGCAATCTCGAAGATTGCCGGGCGCAACGGTCGCGGCGGAGAGATACGTCTTTGGCAGAATGGATCTGGCCACCGACGACTATCCCGACGCGGTTGCAATTGGCGCATTTCAGAAGGGCGGACCGCAGAGCCTAGCGGTGGTGACCCCGGGCTCGAATCCAAGCGCGGACACAGTTTCCATCCTGCTCGCGAACCCGGATGGAACCTTCCAGGCCCAGACCGATTACGCCGTCGGCGTCGGAGCCGACGCGATTGCCGTGGGCGACTTTAATGGCGACGGAAACCTGGACCTGGCAGTCACCTCTTACTACTCTGCGGTCGTTTCCATCCTGCTTGGCAACGGCGATGGCACGTTTCAGCCGCAGGTGCAGTACTCATGCGTTTCCACCTGCAATGACGTGATCGTTGGGGACTTCAACGGCGACGGAAAGCTGGACTTGGCGGTGGACGCCTATGACGCCAATGAAGTGGTCGTTCTGCTGGGCAACGGGGACGGCACATTTCAATCGGCGATGGGCTCGGCGACGCCGATCCGTCCGAGCTACCTGGTGGCTGGAGACTTTAACGGCGACGGGGTTCTTGATGTGGCGACGTCGATCGCGTTCTCCGACACGGTAGCAGTGCTGCTGGGCAACGGCGACGGCACATTCAAACCCGCAGTTCAATACGTGACCGGGTACGAGCCTGGCGTAGTCGCCACCGCTGACTTAAGGGGCGATGGGAAGCTCGACCTGGTCGCGACAACGAATGCCAACACTGTATCGGTCCTTTTAGGAAATGGCGACGGCACGTTTCAAAACCACGTGGACTATACAACCGGCTACGGCCCCGCGTGGGTGTCCGTGGGGGATTTCAACGGCGATGGCAAGCCGGACCTAGCGGTAGCAAATTCCGCCGACAATACGGTTTCGATACTGCTCGGAGAAGGCAACGGCAAGTTTAAGAAGCACGTCGACTATAGCGCTGGCGCGGGCTCGAGCGCTTTGGCGGTCGGCGACCTTAACGGCGATGGCAAGCTCGATGTGGCCGTCGCCAACGAAAACGCCAACACCGTCTCGGTGCTGGTCGGCGAAGGCAATGGAACCTTCCAGACTCCCGAAAACTATGGAGTGGGCGGGCTTCCGGGTACGGTTGCGATCGCTGACTTCAACGGCGACGGCAAGCTTGATCTCGCCAGCGAAAACGAAAGCAATACGGTTTCGGTGCTGCTCAATAAAGGGGGCGGGAAATTTGGCGCGGCGGTGAATTACCCCGTGGGCTACGCGCCCTATGGGACGGTGGCCGCCGATTTTGGCAACGGCCACGTCGACCTGGCAGTGACGAATCAAGGCGAGGCTACGATCTCGGTGCTGCTGGGCAACGGTAATGGAACCTTCCAGAACCAGGTGCAGTATGCCGCGGGCGGGAATCCGGAGGGCATCGTGGCGGGCGATTTCACCGGCAATGGCATTCTGGGCCTCGCCACCGTCGATTTCTATGGGGGATCGAACGAGGCGGTTTTGCTGGGCAACGGCAATGGCACGTTTCAATCCTTGATTGGTGGTCCGGGCGTGCCAGCCTACGTTTCTTTGATGGCGACGGGAGACTTCAGAGGCAACGGCATGCTCGATCTAGCGGTGACTGGGTCGGTGTCCGATACCGTCTCGGACGTATACATCGAACTCGGCAACGGCGATGGCACGTTTCAGGCGCCGGTCGCCTACCCCACCGGTAACGGTGGCGAAGAAGTCGTCGTCGGTGACTTTAATAACGACGGCAAAGCCGATCTCGCCGTGGCCAATGAGACCGACAATACCGTCTCGGTCTTGCTCGGCAACGGAGACGGCACATTCCAACCACAACTCGTTTATCCGGTTGGTGTGGGGCCGTTCTGGGTGACGACTGCGGATTTCAATGCCGATGGAAACCTGGATCTTGCTGTGGTTAACAGCAACTGCAACGAGTATCCCTGCCCGCCGGGAACTGTTTCGGTGCTGCTCGGCAATGGCGATGGAACGTTCCAGCCACACGTGGATTACGGCTTCGGCGATTACGCATTCGCCGACGCGGCCGGTGACCTCAGCGGCGAGGGCGGAGCCGATCTGGCGGTAACCAATTATTTAGGAAGCTCGGTCTCGGTCCTGCTCAATCTCCCAGTCATCTCTGTATTTCCCAACACGCTGAACTTTGGCAAGGAGACAGTTGGCGTCAAGAGTAGCGCGCAGACGATCACAATAAGCAACCCGAGCGGTACGCCGATCGCCGTGACCGGCAAACCGGCAATCAGCGGAGCTGACGCGACCGACTTCGCCGAAACCACAACCTGCCCGTTGAAGCCGAAGACGCTAGCCCCGGGCGCCGCGTGCTCGATCAGCGTGACCTTCGATCCGAAAGCGACCGGTGCGCGAAGCGCCGCGATCAGCCTGAAGGACAGCGTGCCGGGAAGCCCGCAAGCGATCGCCTTAGGGGGAACGGGCCAATGAAAACAATAGCTACTGCGTCCGCGGAAAGAAATTTTCTGTTGATGGCGCATGCGGCGGATTCGAAATTCAAACGTGATCTGAGAGAAATTTGGAGCGTGTCATGAAAACCTCGACGATGCAGTTCGCAGCACTTTTGCTATCCACACTATGTTTGCTGACGAGTGCCCACGGCCAAATTACGGGAGTGACCGCCGGCACGGATCTGACCGGCGGCGGGACGAGCGGTAACGTCACCCTCAACCTAAATACGTCGAAGGTGCCGCAACTGGCCACGGCCAACACCTTCACCGGAAACCAGACGGTGACCGGGAGCATGACCGCAAGCGGTGCGGTGACGGGGAGCAGTTTCAACATTGGCAGCAGTTTGTTCGCTTACGGGTCGTCCTCCAACTCCAACGCATTTCTTGGATTTGCCGGAAATACCACGATGACAGGTGACTACAACACCGCGAGCGGCTTCGAGTCGCTGCTCGACAACACCACGGGCTTCGAGAACACCGCCAGCGGATATCTCTCGCTCGTCTACAACACTACGGGCATCTTGAACACCGGGTTCGGCGGAGACGCTCTTCTCCTCAACAGTTCGGGCAACTTCAACACAGCGATCGGTGCTCAGGCCGGATTGACCGCGGATGGGTCCTATATGACCGGGTCCAATAACACCGCGGTGGGGGCCTATTCCTTGTTCGGAACAGGAACGCTTACAAATGCCACGGCCATCGGCGCCGATGCGTTTGTAACGGAGAGCAATGCCATGGTGTTGGGCGGCATCAACGGAGTGAACGGCGCCACTGCCAGCACTAAAGTTGGCATCGGAACGACCGCGCCAGGGCATTTATTGGACGTGGCGGGCACGGCTGCCATCGACGCCACAGGCCTGAATAACGGAACGAACTTCATCGATCTGACGTTCGGCCTTAACGCGGGTGAAGGGATGTCGTCCTCGCGCACGGCCGGCCCCAATCAATACGGAATCGACATCTTCACGGATTTTGCCCGCCGGATATCCATCGAACAACACGGCAATGTGGGCATCGGGACCGCGACTCCCGACAACCTTCTCACGGTGAACGGCAGCGCCGATAAGCCCGGAGGCGGTTCGTGGGGTACGTATTCCGATGGCCGGCTCAAGAACCTCAACGGCAGCTTCAACTCTGGCCTGAGCCAGGTCCTGAAGCTCAATCCGGTTCGTTATCGCTACAAGGCCGACAATGCGCTGGGCATTCGCGATACGGACGAACATATCGGAGTGGTCGCGCAAGATGTGCAGCGAGTCATCCCGGAAGCGGTGACGGAAAACAGTAAGGGCTACCTGCTGGTGAACAACGATCCGATCATCTGGTCGATGCTGAACGCGATCAAAGAGCAGCAGGGAGAGATTCGTGCCCTGAAGGCTGAGCTTCGGGCGACGCGCCAGTCTTTGCAGACGGTGAATGCCCAAGTAGCTCGTACTCAGCCCGCGTTGGTGGCGGCGAAGTAAGCCCAGGGAGTCGCCCAGGATTCGAAACGAAAAAAGAGTCGAAATAATCGAGGAGCAGGACGATGAGCAACATCACGCGTCATACATTCGCAACCAGAGTTCTCCGGGCAAACGCACCGCTGACAGTGATTGTCCTGGTGACGCTGGCCATCGTGGCCACGCCGCTGGCGTACGCGCAGACCTTTATGTTCAACCGCGCCGATTTCGTTACGGGGACAGGCCCAGCCGTACTGGCCGTGGGCGACTTCAGGGGCAACGGCCTCATGGACGTGGTCACCGGCAATGACGACACGGCGAACACCGTTTCGGTATTGCTCGGAAAAGGAGACGGAACATTTGCCACTCACGTCGATTACCCGGTGGGTTCAGCGCCCAGCGGTATCGCCGTGGGTGATTTCAACGGCGACGGCAAGCTTGACATCGTCGTCGTCTACGGCTTTGACCTGGCTAGAGTCGCCGTGCTCTTAGGAAATGGCGACGGAACATTCAAGCCATTTGTCCCCACCACCGCGGGCGTGCAGGGGGGCAGCATCGCGGTCGGCGATTTCAACGGCGACGGCAAACTCGACGTCGCCGTCTCTGACAACAGCATCGGCGTTGATATCATGCTGGGCAACGGTGACGGAACCTTCCAGGCTCCCGTCGGCTACGCGACGGCAGGCGATCCGCGGATGGTAGTCGTCGCCGACTTCAACGACGATGGCAAACTCGATTTGGCGACGACCAACGCTGAGAGCGAGACCATCTCGGTGCTGCTCGGCAAGGGCAATGGAACATTTCAGCCCCACGTAGACAACTCCACCGCGGTGGCGGCCAGTTGCATCAGCCTCACGGTGGGCGATCTTCGCAACGATGGCAAGATCGACCTTGTTGCCGGATGCCAGAGTGAAGGCAAAGTCGCGGTGCTGCTCTCGAACGGCAACGGAACTTTCAAGGCAGCGAAGGCTTATCCCGTTCTGGCGGGCGTGACTGATGTTGCGGTGGGCGACTTCAACGGAGACGGAAAGCTCGACGTTGCGGTCACCAATAGCGGGACGAACGTTTCCGTGCTGGCTGGCAGCGGATCGGGAACACTGAAGGCCGCCGTGGCTTTCGGGACTAACTACGGTCCAACGGGAGTGGGCGTTGGCGACTTTAATGGTGACGGCAAGCTCGACTTAGTAACTGCAGACAACGGCAGCCCCTTTGGAGTTCCAACCGCTACTATCTCGGTGCTGCTGAGTAATGGCAAAGATTTATTCGCAGCTCACACCGATTACGCCTTGAGCCGCGGCGATTACACCGGAATTGCGGCAGCGGTTCTCACCGCAAACGGCAAGCCGGACCTGATTGTTCCGGTCACGTATAACAGTGAGATTTCTATCGCGATAAACAAGGGCAACGGAACTTTCAAGCCGTTTGTTAATTACTCACTGCCCGCTGGGCCGAACGCTATAGTGGCCGGCGATTTCAACAACGATCACAAACCTGACATCGCGGTTGCAAATAGCAACGGGAGCGGCCTCATAACCGTGCTGCTCAACTCAGGGACCGGGACGTTCCCCACTTACACGGAATACCCCATTAATGGCATCAGTGCCGGCCTCGCGGTGGGCGATTTCAATAAAGATGGCAACCTCGATATCGTGGCCACCAATGGATCACAAAACACCATATCCGTCCTTCTTGGCAAGGGAACAGGGGCTTTTCCGACTTTCGCCACGTACCCGACTGGAAGTTTCCCGGGTGGCGTCACGGTCGGCGATTTCAATGGCGATGGCTGGCCCGATATTGCGGTTGCCAATGAGGGTGGTGGCACGGTTTCGATTCTGATCAACAAAGCCGACGGCTCCGGCACGTTCCATCCGAAAGTGGATTACGCCGCGGCAGGAGGAGGCGCGCCAGCGACGCTCGCAGCCGGCAGTTTCCGCGGCAACGGCATCATCGACCTCGCAGTGGCGACGAATAGCGCCTTTGGCGGAATCGAGGTCCTGTTGGGAAATGGCGACGGAACCTTTCAGTCGGCGGTGCCCTACGACACATTGAACAACGCCAACGGAGTAGTCGTCGGCGACTTCAACAATGACGGCAATCTGGATATGGCGGTCACAATCGCAAGTGCAGGTAGCGCCTTCGGGTTCGTCACCATATTCCCAGGACTGGGCAATGGAACTTTCGGCCCCGGTATAACGCTAGCCTCAGCCCCATTGCCCTACGGGATCGTGGCCGCGGATTTCAACGGCGACGGCGGCTTGGATCTAGCCACAGGTAACGGAACGACAGAAGGCGATACAGGTTCCGCCACCGTACTGCTGAACGAGCCAGTGATCGGA
>JGI12635J15846_10000608_pt1 | contig 31000 bp, 22 predicted proteins | sample BlaSpr_A8_OM2_M2_FD_15846 | JGI IMG/M metagenome (IMG submission 15846)
GGGCCATCGCCGACCGGCTCGTCTATTCCAAAATTCGCGCCGGCACCGGAGGCCAACTCCGAGTCATCCTCTCCGGCGGCGCTCCGCTCTCCAAGGACCTCTGCGAATTTTTCTGGGCCATCGGGATTCCCATCTATCAGGGCTACGGTCTGACCGAAACCTCGCCCGTCCTCACCAGCAACCACCCGCAAAATCGCAGTGGCAGCTCCGGCCGCCCCATCCCCAACGTCCAGCTCCGCATCGCCGACGATGGCGAAATCCTCGCCAAGGGCCCCTGCGTCATGCAGGGCTACTTCAAATCTCCCGAATCCACTCGCGATGTTCTTTCCGACGATGGCTGGTTCAAAACTGGCGACGTCGGCTATCTCGACAAAGACAACTACCTCTTCATCACCGACCGCAAGAAAGATCTCCTCAAAACCGCCGCCGGCAAATTTGTCGCCCCGCAGCCCATCGAAAACACTCTTAAAACCAGTCCCTATATCCTCAACGCCATGGTCGTCGGCGATCAGCGCAAATTCGTCGTCGCCCTAATCGTTCCCAACCCAGTAACTGTCTCTGCCAAACTCGTCGAGGACGGCCTGAGATTCTCCTCCAACGCCGAACTAGCCGCCGACCCACGTACCCACGCTCTCATCGAAAAAGAAGTCTCTCGCCTCACCACGCATCTCGCCCAATACGAAACCATCAAGCGCTTCGCCCTCCTCGCCGCCGACTTCACCTTCGACGCCGGCAGTCTAACCTTCACCATGAAACTCAAGCGCCGCGTAGTCGAGCAGCAATACTCCGACGTAATCGACAGACTCTACGCCGACGTAGCCGAGCCCCGCCCCGTCCTCTAATCCCCCGTATCGGCGATCTTCAGATCGCCCAGTATTGCCTCCCCACTCCTGCCTGTGCTCTTGGGTCACTCTTTCTTTATTCTGTCATCCCGACCGGAGCAGTGGCGCCTTTCGCCGCTGCGGAGTGGAGGGACCGAGGCAAGGTCCCAACCTTGAGGACTCTCGCGGTTGTACGCCCACCCACCGCCCGCCCCAAAAAACCATATCCTTTTCCCTCCCCCAATCATCTCATCCCCAGAACCAATCCCCACTTGAGGAGGTCTTCCATGGCAAAAGCCGCAACAACAGCTCTCCGTACCTTTCCCAGCAGTGTTGGTGTTCCCGACAAAAACCGCCAGGCTCTCATCGCGCTACTCAATCTCCGCCTGGCAGACAGCGCCGACATCCACAGTCAGGTCAAATGGGCCCACTGGAACGTCAAAGGCAAGGATTTCTACCAGCTCCACCTGCTCTTCGATTCTGTCGCCACGCACCTCGAAGATCACATCGACACCATCGCCGAACGCATTTCCGCCCTCGGTGGCGTCGCCAACGGCACTGTCCGTGAATCCGCCGCAAAATCCAGCATCCCCGAAGCCGACCTCTCTGCCTACGACGGTCCCGACATGGTGAAATTCCTAGTTCACAATGTCGGCCATTACACCAACGCCTTGCGCACCGCCGTCCAGGAAGCCGACGATCTCGAAGACGCCATCACCACCGACCTCTTCACCACAATAACCCGCGAAATGGACAAAGACCTCTGGTTCATCGAGGCCCACATCCAAGCCTGATGAGTTGGGTTCCCAGGTAGTACAGGCTTCAGTCTGTGCCTTGGTTGTTTCTTACCTTTGTGGAGAAAACCAAGAGGGCGGGGCTTGTCCCGCCCTCTTGGCTTTCTCTTTCTTTATTCTGTCATCCCGACCGGAGCAACGGCGCCGTTTGCCGTTGCGGAGTGGAGGGACCGCGGCAAGATTGCAACCTTGGGGCCCCGTCCATTGTAGGGGCTCGCCTCTCTACATCTTCTCCGGCGCCTCCATCCCCAAAAGCCCCAGCGCCAGCACCAACTGCCGCTCCACCAATTCCGTCAACCCCAACAGAAACGCCCGCTTCTCCTCATCCGCTTCCGACAAAATATGGTGCTTGTGATAAAAATTGTTGAACGCCTGCGCCAGTTGGAAAGCGTACTTCGAAACAAACGCCGGCTCCTGCGCCCCAATCGCCGCGTCCACCGCGTAGTCCAGCGACCCCGAAGCCAGCAGCACCTCCCAAATCGTATTGCTCTCCGGGCCCTCCATAATTTCCTTCAAAGTTTCCAAACCAATCTCGTGCCGCGTTCCCGCAACCTCCGCGCCCTTCCGACGAATACCCCGAATGCGCACAATCGCGTACTGGCAATACGGTCCGGTCTCCCCCTCCGCGCTCAACGCGTCTTCAAAATCAAAAGCGATGATGGTGTTCCGCGTCACCTTTAGCAAAAAAAACCGCAGCGCCCCAACCGCCAGCGCATTCGCCGTCTGCTGCAGCTCAGCCCCTGCCATCTCCGCGTGCTTCTGTAAAACCCGCGCTTCCGCAGCCGCAAGCATTCGAGTGATCAAGTCATCCGCCTTAACGCCGAACCCTTTTCTCCCGCTGACTTCGACGTAAGGCCTCTTCGCATCTTCCGCCGACAATTCGTAGCCCATTTCCGCCGCGCACCGCGGCGTCAGCGCCACAATCTCGTAATCAAAGTGAATCGAATTCTCTGCCTCCTTCGCATGCCCCAGCGCCCGCAATCCTTCCGCCACCACTTCCTGAAGGTATGCCTGCCGCGCGTCAATCACGTTATAAACCGCCTCCGCACCTCCGAAATGCGGCGCGCCCGCTTCATTCGGCCCGGCAGTCGTGGCCCACAACTCCTTACTGCCAGGAGGATTCGGCCACCTGTGGTAATGAAAATCTTTTCCCAGCAATCCAAATTTCCAAAGCTGGTACGCAATATCTTTCCCAACGTACGTAACCGTTCCGTTCGATCGCACAATGATCTTCGACTGGTCCTCTTCCTCCTCAGTAGAAGTCGATGAGGCGGAGGATTTGGCCGCAGCGCCAACTTCCTTACCCTCCTTGTCCTCCTTCCCCCAGGGCATAATCCAGCAACCCGCGTTCTTCCCGCTCGTGGCCAGTTGGATCGCCCCGCTCGCCTTCAATTTCTCAAACGCCGCATCCCAGAAATGGAGATGCAGAATTTCACTCTCCCGCGCCAGCAATTCGTAAAAGATGTCGAGCCGCGCCATCGTCCGCAGGTGGAATCCCACCACGGCGTCGGCAATCACCGTGGCCATCTCTGCGGTCTCGCCTTGATCCGCCTCGATCGCCTTCAACGTCTCCCCGCGCAGCCGCCCCGCGCGAACCTTGTCTTCTTCAAAATATTGCGTGGCTTTCGCATAAAGATCCCAGCACAGGTAATCGAAATTCTTGCCCGCTGCCAGCGTCTTCACTTCCGCCAGCGATTTTTTCTCCATCTGCTGAAACGCAATCACCACGTCCGCCACCTGCACCCCGGTGTTGTCAATGTAGTTCTGCACCGCAACTTCGTTGCCGGTATGCCGCAGCAGCCGCACCATCGTGTCGCCCAGCACCGCATTCCGCAAATGCCCGATGTGCGCCGCCTTATTCGGATTGATGCTCGTGTGTTCAACGATGACTTTCTTTCTCTCGCTTGCAATGAGCCCAGCCGAAGGGCCGCTCGCTTCCTTACCCGCACCCTCCCAGAACCACGCACGGTCAATAAACGCATTCAAATACCCCGCACCCGCAACCTCCACCCGCGCGATGCCTTCAATCTTCGGCAGGGAATTGGCGATTTCCTGCGCAATCTGCCGCGGCGCCTTCTTCAGCCGCTTCGCCAACTCAAAACACACGGGAGACGCCGCCTCTCCCATCTCCAGTTTCGGCGGCCGCTCCAGCACCACCGAAAGTTCCACCCCATATTTCTCGCGGATATGCCCGGCAAGCGTTTCCCGCAGCCGCTTCAGAAGTGTTAGATACACGTTCCCTCAGTTTGAATGGAGTAAGCCCCGGAAAATTCCAGTATAGCAGGGCATATCGAGAGACGTGACCCGCGAAAAAGGTCATGGCTCGCTTGCCGCAAAGGAAATCCACACGTCTGGTAATGAATGCGAGTGCAGCGGCAGCGAGTCCGGGTAGAATATCCGGCGGAGGCCACATGGCGAAAACACGGCGTGAATTTTTAACGGAAGCGGCAGTTGGGTTGGCAGCAGCAGCGGCAAGCGCGGCAGGCGTCGCGCCGGCGGAAGCGCAGGATCCTTCTAAGCAGCCCGCGGGTGCGCCACCCGCATTTGGCACCGGTCCCGGCGTCGGCCCGCAAGTTTCCGTCAACACCTTCACCGAAGCCGAAAAGCTAGTCCAGATCGAGCTCACGAAGCCGCAACTCGAAATGGCCGCGTCAAGCTGGCGCGGAAATCTTGCCGCAGTCTACGAGCGCCGCACCGGCCCGCACAAATTGGAGTTGCCGTCCTCGGTCGTTCCGTATTCCAGCTGGAATCCCGTCCTCCCCGGGCGCAAGGCCGGCCCCGACCGCGACCAGTTCGTGCGCAGCAAGACCGATCCTGGCCCGCTCCCTAAAAACGAAGACGAAATTGCCTTCGCTCCCGTCACCCGCCTTTCCCGTTGGGTCGAGACGCGCCAGATCACTTCCGAACGCCTCACGCAAATTTATTTGAAGCGTCTCGAGCAGTTCAATCCGAAACTCCGCTGCGTCATCACGCTCACTAAAGAATTGGCCCTCGCTCAGGCCAAGCAAGCCGACGCGGAAATCGCCGCCGGAAAATATCGCAGTCCCCTCCACGGCATTCCCTGGGGCGGAAAAGATTTGCTCGACACTGCGGGAATCCCCACCACCTATGGTGCCGAACCCTTCCGCAACCGCCTCCCAAAGGATGACGCCGCCGTCGTAAAACGATTGCACGCCGCAGGCGCGGTCCTCGTCGCAAAGCTCAGCCTGGGCGCCCTCGCGCTCAACGATATCTGGTTCGGCGGCCAAACCGTAAATCCCTGGCTCCTCGAAGAAGGCGCTTCCGGTTCCAGCGCCGGTCCCGGCGCCGCCACCGCCGCGGGCCTCGTCGGCTTTTCCATCGGCAGCGAAACCGGCGGCAGCATCGTTTCCCCCAGCATGCGCTGCGGCATCACCGGCTTGCGTCCAACCTACGGCCGCGTTCCCCGCACCGGCGCGATGACCCTCTGCTGGTCGCTCGACAAACTCGGTCCGATGACCCGCAGCGTCGAAGACGCGCTGCTCGTCCTGCAAGCTATCTCCGGCTCCGATCCCGGCGATCTGCAAAGCGTCCCCAGCAAACTCGACTACGACGCGGACGCCAGCGTGAAAGGTCTCCGTGTCGGCTATTTCCCAAAGTGGATGAAAGAACCACCCGCCACGGACGTAGACCGCGCCGCCCTCGAAACCATAAAAAAAGTAGGAATGGTGCCAGTGGAAGTCTCCATTCCAGACTGGCCCTACCAATCCCTGAATCTGATTCTCTTCGCCGAAAGCGCCGCCGCCTTTGAAGAACTCACGCTAAGCGGCGAAGCCGATCAACTAAAAGTTCAAACCTACGACGCCTGGCCAAACCTCTTCCGCCAATCGCGCTTCTTGTCCGCCGTGGATTTTGTCCAGACGGATCGCCTGCGCCGCAGAGTCGCCGAAGAAATGGCCCGCGTCTTTTCCGAAGTGGACCTGCTCCTCGTCCCTTCGCTCCGCGACGAAATGCTCACCATCACCAATTTCACTGGCCAGCCCTCTCTCACCATGCGCGCCGGTTTTGTCGAAGTCGCCGAAGCCCGCACCGATTGGGCCCCCGATCCCAGCCGCCCCCTGCCAAAATTTTCCCCGCCCCGCCGCGTCCCCCACGGCGTCACCTTAATCGGCCGCCTCTTCGAAGAAGGCACCCTCGGCCGCGCCGGCCTAGCCCTCGAACGCGCCTTCAACGTCGTCGCCGAGCATCCCCCAGGGTATTAGCAGATCGCCCGAGGGCGCCGAACAACCAGCTCAGTTGGGTCTAACGGCCGCGGCGCTGGATTTTGCCGCCGCTGCGGGGGGAGGAAGGTCATCACGAATTTCGATTTCCGCCACTTCGCCAAAGTAAGTGTTGTTGCCGGGTGGTCGGTAGTGGACGATCGAGCGAAGGCCTTCAAGATGGTGGCAAAGCGTGATGTGATCTTCGCCATACCAGAGGGAATCCGAAAACCCGAAGTTAAAGCCGCCCTTGCGGCGAAAAGTAAGTGTCTGGCCGCCCTGCTCCAGATTGAACGACCAGTCGTCCTCCTTGCCGCAGGCTACGGATTTTACGCTGCCGGACACCTCTTGCGTATCTTTCGGTGCGGATTCCGTGATCGGCTCTGAAGCGGGATGTTGCGAGTCAGGGATGCTCTGCCAAAGTTCCCAGGCCTCGTTGTGGTCGGAACCGTACCAGCGGTCCGCTACATACTTCGCAAAACTCGCGGCCTGTGCGCCCTTCCCCATCCGAAGAAGAATTTGGCCGGTTTGCAGGTGATAACCCGCGCGAAAAGGCTCAAGGTCCTCGGCCTTGCGCGAATAACCATACGCCATTGTCAGATCGCCCTGGCGCACCGCGAGCCGCGAAAGTTGCACATAGGCCGGAGCGTACTTCGAATTGATGGCAAGTACCGCGTTGAGCGCTTTCTTGAACGCTTCCTGGTCCGCGGGCGCGTTGGATGCGGCGATGGGCGAGAGCATCGTCTTCGCGAACAACGAAAGATACAGACTGCTGTCGGCGGCAAACGCTTTCGTGAATTCCTGTAAACTTTCCTCGTCTTTTCCGTCGAAGAAATCGAGGAATCCCTGCTCTTCATGGGCCAGACCAAGTTTGGAGTCATTTTGCAGGGCATCGCTGACGTAGCTGTGGGCGTTTGAAACGTCGTGTGTCCACAGGTGGTAGCCGCCAATCTCCGCCTGGGTTTCCGCCATGGTCAGAACCCGAGAGGGATAATCTTTCTCATTCATCTGAGGCTTATTCTTTATTACGCCCGCTTGCAACTGAAACTGGTGGACATAGCCATCAAGGGCGTTGTCCATTTCCTTGAAGCTTCCGAAGACTTCCTGGAAAGCTTTTTTCTGCTCCGTCCCTTGCTGCAGCTTCGTGAAGAATTCGTTGAGCTTCTTGCCTCCCTCCATGTTGGGGCCGAAAAGCATGTAATGGATCAGTGCCCACGATTCGGCGTAGAACATCTGGACCTTGTCCTCGTCATGATAATAGGGCGAACGATGGTCGACGCTGATCAGAGTTTCGATGGGAATAGGAGACTTCCATCGCAGTGTGCTGTAGCGGTCCGTCGGAGTGCCGATGAGAGTGTCATTCTCCCGGAACCTCGTATAGGCGTAGAACTCGGCGATGCCTTCGTCCATCCAGGCGGGAAGCCAGTGAGCATTTATGTGAAGCAAGGAGTGAGTATATTCGTGAAATACGATCTGATGCCCGCCAAATCCGGTGTTCCACGCGTCCAGCCGAATTAGTGCAAACTTCCTCTCCCAACTCTGCTGGAAATAGCCGACGGGTTTGGCTCCCTTCGCTTTCCAGAGATAGGGTGCCAGCGACTTGGCGGTTTCTTCGTCCCTCGCGGCGAAAATCAGGAGTGGAGCCCCCGATTCCAGTCGAAACCCCGGATACTGACTCGCAAAAACATCGCGGAGCTGTTCAAATTCCCGCGCCACGCGGCGAGCATCCCCCGCGCTTGCATCGGTGAGAACTCGAAAATGCGGGCTGCGCACTTCCAGCCAGGGTTTTTCCTTGGCAGCCGAGCCATAAGCGAGGAAGGAAACGAAGCATGCGCACAAAAGTAGGCGATAGGTCGTCACCGGGTTTGAACTCCGCACAACGGATCTCAAGAACACCACCGTGGCGTAATCTTCTTTGAAATCGAAAACGCCATGCTGTTCCTCAGGCCACGTGGCGCGCGAATTATACCCGCACACGGGTCGATTTTCCAATCGTAAAAGTTTACGTACCGGGAGATTTACCCCTTGGAAGGGCGCAGGTGGACTTGCACGGGCAGCCCGTTTTTCGGGCGCAGCGTAATGCTGAAAAAAGGCGTAACCACCGCGTCCGGCGCAAGCGTGAAGCGATACCGCTGCGCAATCGTCGCCAGCAGCAGCGTCGCCTCCATCATCGCGAACCCCGCGCCAATGCACACCCGCGGCCCTCCCCCAAAAGGGAAGTACGCGAACCGCGGGATCCGCCCCTTTCGGATCGGGTCGTCGCGCCACCGCTCCGGGTCAAACCGCTCCGGCTCCGGAAAAAACCGCGCGTCGCGATGCGTCACCCACTGCATCATGAAGACATTCGTGCCCGCCGGAATCCGGTATCCGCCTACCTCGAAATCTGCCAACGCGCGCCGCCCGACTCCCCACGCCGGTGGATACAAGCGCATCGATTCCTTGATCACCATCTCGGTGTAGGGAAGCCGCGGTAAATCAGCCAGCGTCGGCGCCCGCCCGGCCAGCACCGAATCCAATTCCGCCGCCAGCGCCTTCTCCACGTGCGGACTTTGCGCCAGCAGATACCACGTCCACGTCAGCGCGTTCGCCGTCGTCTCGTGGCCCGCGATGAATAGGGTCATCACTTCCTCGCGCAGTTGCTCGTCGTTCATGCGCGCTCCCTGCTCGTCCTGCGCGTCCAGCAGCCGTTGCAGCAAATCATTTGCGGGAGTTTTGCTCAATCGGCGCTCTCGGATAATCGAGAGCACTACCTTATCGAGCCGGCGCTTCGAACGCATCAGCCGCGGCGTCTGCGGAATAGGGAAGCGGTCCGGCAGCAAAAACGAAAGTGCCGCCTGAGTGAAAAATCGCTCCATGACTACTGTCACTTCCTCGCCGATCGTCTGCGCTTGGTGGCCAACTTTCGCGCCAAACAGCGCTTTCGCCACGATGTCCAGCGCCAACTCCCCCATCTCGTGATGCAGGTCGCGGTTCTCCCCGTCCTTCCAGCGAGCCAAGTGTGCCGCCGCCGAATCGGCCATAATTTCCGCGTATACCGCGATATTTTCATGCCGAAACGCCGGTTGGACCAGTTGCCGCTGCGCCTGCCACGAAGCCCCCTCGTTCGTCAGCAAACCATTCCCCAAAAAGAATTTAAACGCCGCGTAATCCCGCGATTTATGAAAATTCGCCGCGTTCTTAACGAGCACGGTTTCAATGTGGTCCGGATGCGTCAGCTGGCAGATCGGAACATGCAGAAAGCGGTAGCAGACGATGTCTCCGTATTCGCGCGCGCACCGCTCCGAATGTCCCGGCCAGCTGCGAGCCAGTTCGCGCGCGCTCCCAAGAAAGAAATTCCCTTTCGGCCCAGGAGGGAAGGGAAGTTGTGGAGTCATCACCGCGTGTGCCATCCACGGAGTGTATCCCTTTGCGCAGACGCTGAGAACCACACGTTGGCGCGCCGCATGATTCTTCGACTATACTTCGCGACGTCGTCCGGTTTGCCCTACGGAAGGATGTTTCCAATAATATAGAAAGCTCGAACTGATAAGCAGGTCGCCACAATGGCGAGGGAGCGTTGGATGATTTGCATCGAAACGATCAGCAGGCCATTTGCCCGAATTCCCTTGGCGGCATCTTGCGGAATCTTCCTGGCCATTTCCGCCTTCGCGCAATCCGTGCCCCAGCAAAAGGAATATCCGAACTTTCCCAGCGAATCGCCCGCTCATTTCCAACCCGCCACCATAGACTTCGATTTCGAGCGCCGCGAAGTGATGATCTCCATGCGCGACGGCGTAAAACTCCACGCGGTAATCCTCGTTCCGAAAGGCGCCAAGAACGCCCCAATCCTCCTCACCCGCACTCCTTACAACGCCGACGGGCTGACCAACCATGGTGCGAGCTCCCACCTCGGCCCTGTACTCCAGGGCTACGACAACGCCACCGAAGTCATCCTCGAAGACGGCTACATCCGCGTCATCCAGGACGTCCGCGGCAAATACAACTCCGAAGGCGACTACGTGATGACCCGCCCGCTTCACGGACCCCTGAATCCCACTCCCGTGGATCATTCCACCGACACCTACGACACCATCGACTGGCTCGTCAAAAATATTCCCGAAAGCAACGGCAAAGTCGGAATCCTCGGAATTTCCTACGACGGCTTTCTCCCCCTCATGGCTCTCGTCAATCCGCACCCGGCCCTCAAAGTCGCCGTGCCCATGAATCCGATGGTCGACGGCTGGATGGGCGACGACTGGTTCCACAACGGCGCCTTCCGCCAGCAAAACTTGCCCTATATCTACGAACAGGAAGCTACTCGCAAAAACGAAGTGAAGTGGTGGTCCGGCGTCTTCGACGACTACGACCTATATCTGCGCGCAGGCTCAGCCGGCGAACTCGGCCGCCAACACGGCATGGAACAATTGGGCTTCTGGAATAAAATCCTCGAGCATCCCAGCTACGATTCCTGGTGGCAGCAGCAAGCGATGGACAAAATCCTAGCCGCCCAACCGCTCAAAGTGCCCACCATGATTGTCGACAGCCTCTGGGACCAGGAAGACATCTATGGTGCCCCTGCTCTCTACAAAGCCCTCAAGCCCAAGGACACAGCCAACGACAAACTCTTTCTCGTCCTCGGCCCCTGGCACCATGGCCAGGAAATTGACGACGCCAGCACTCTCGGCGCTCTCCACTTCAACAGCGACACCGGCCTCTACTTCCGCCAGGAAATCCTGCGGCCATTCCTCGCGCGCTACCTAAAAGACGGCGCCCCGCAATCAGACGTCGCGCCCGTCAATGCCTTTGAAACCGGTACCAACCGCTGGCTCAAATTAAACAGCTGGCCTTCAGGATGCTCTACCGGCTGCAGCCTCAAGCCCACGCCCCTCTATCTTTCCGCCGGACTAAAACTAAGTTTCTCCGCCCCCGCCAAAGAAGACGCCGCCTACGACGAGTACGTCTCCAATCCCGCCAAGCCCGTTCCATTCCGCGCCCGCCCCATTCAACCCGTCGGCTACGACAACGGCATGACCTGGCGGTTCTGGCTCGTCGACGACCAGCGCGAATCCTCCGGCCGCCCCGACGTGCTCACCTTTATCTCCGACGAACTAAAAGAGCCGCTCAAAATCAGCGGCCAGCCCATCGCCAATCTCATCGCCTCCACCACCGGCACCGATTCCGACTGGGTTGTCAAACTAATCGACGTCTACCCCGACGAGGTCGCCGGCCAGCCCGCCATGGGCGGATACGAACTGATGGTCGCCGCGGACATCTTCCGCGGCCGCTATCGCGAAAGCTTCGAAACGCCAAAATCAATCCCTCGCGACACCCCGCTCGTCTACCGCTTCGCGCTGCCCACAGCGAATCACGTCTTCCTGCCCGGCCACAGAGTGATGGTCCAGGTCCAGTCAAGCTGGTTCCCGCTCTACGACCGCAACCCGCAAACCTTCGTCCCCAACATTTTCTGGGCCAAGCCCGACGACTATCGCAAAGCCACCCAGCGCATATACCACACCCCAACCCAATCCACCTTCATCGAACTCCCAGTAGCCACCAAATAAAAGTGGCACAGCCATTCCTGGCTGTGCTCTTCGCTTTGCTCAATGTGGCACAGGCACTCCTGCCTGTGCTCTTGGGTTTGCCTTTCCTAATCCCCCCTCAAATCCTCTGCACTTTCCACTTCCCCCTCCGAAACAACAAAACCCCCGCCAACGCAATCGCGCATTCCGCCACAACAATCGAAACATACGCCCCCTTGGCCTGCCACCCCACCCGCAGCGCCAAAAAATAAGCCAACGGAATCTCCAGCAACCAAAACCCAAAAAAATTCACAACCGTCGGCGTCACCGTGTCTCCCGCCCCGTTGAACGCCTGCAGCATCACCATCCCATACGCATACCCGATGTTCCCGTAACTCAAAATCCGCAGGCACGACGCCGCCAGCGGCACCACCTCCGGGTCCTGCGTAAACAGCCGCACGACGGGCGTAGCGTAAATCAAAAAGAACACACCAATCACGCCCAGAAAAATCATGTTGTAAAACCCGGTCCGCCACACCGATATCTCCGCTCGCTCCGGCTGCCGCGCCCCCAGGTTTTGTCCCACCAGCGTAGCCGCCGCGTTGCTCAACCCCCACGACGGCATCAAAATGAAAATCAGTATCCGAATCGCAATGGTGTACCCGGCCAGCGCCGCCGACCCAAACACACTGATAATCCTCACCAGCCCAATCCAGCTCGTATGCGCAATCGCAAATTGCAGAATTCCAGTCAGCGAAACCCGCACCAGCCGAAACAACACCGTAAAGTCCAAGCGAAGTTGCGAACGAAGGATCCGTATGCGTTCCGTCCCGCGCAGCAACCGGTAAAATTGATACAACACCCCAATACTTCGCCCAGTAAACGTAGCCACCGCCGCCCCCGTCACGCCCAGCTTCGGAAACGGTCCCAGTCCAAAGATGAAGCAAGGGTCGAGAATCAGGTTGATAATGTTCGAGACCCAGAGCAATCGCATTGCAACAGCCGCGTCACCCGCCCCGCGAAAAATGGCGTTGTTAAGAAACAAAAGCAGCACCACGCCGCTCCCGCCCAGCGCAATCCGCGCGTACCCGCTTCCTGTGGCCACAATCGTCGGCGAAGCCCCCATCAACCGCAAGAGATCACCCGCATAGATCCAACTCGGAATGCCCACGATCGCCGACACGCCGAATCCCAGAAAGATCGCCTGCGCCCCGGCCACCGCCGCCCCTTGCGGATCTTTTTCTCCGATCCGCCGCGCCACCATCGCCGTCGTCGAAAGACTCAACCCCAGCCCCACCGCAAACACCAGGCTCAGCAACGATTCCGTCAGGCCAACCGTCGCCACCGCGTCGGCGCCCAGCCGTCCCACCCAGAAAACGTCCACCACCGCAAACAGCGATTCCAGCACCATCTCCAGCACCATCGGAATGGCCAGCAAAAGAATCGCGCGGTTCAAGCTCCCCGTCGTGAAGTCCTGATGCGACCCGCGAATCGCTTCGCGAATCGAACTCCACAACCCGGGTGGAACTGCCATGGCCGCCTCAGCGGCCGGTGGTTGCAAATCCCCTACGGACATGAATACCTGCACGGTCTGCGCAAACGCCGCTCAAATACGCCGGCGTCGGCGCGGAAAATGGTTAGTAGAAAAACGGGAAAACGAGGGTTCCGCAGGCGATGCGGCTTTAGAGGACAGCGACCATTCGTGCGATGAACATTGTTCGATCCTTGCGGCGCTCTTCGCACGCGCCTTGAAGTAGAGTCTACGTTCCGGCAGTATACACGCGCGGCCAAACGCGTTCCAGTGAAACTTTGCAGCCTGCCGGTCTAAATTGAGAGGAGTCTGGGTGCATAACTTTGACGTGATCGTTCTGGGCGGCGGCGCCGCGGGACTCCTATGCGCCATCGAAGCCGGTAAGCGCGGCCGCCGCGTCGCCCTCCTCGAGCGCGCCGAAAAAATCGGCAAGAAAATATTGATCTCCGGCGGCGGCCGCTGCAACTTCACGAATCTCCATTGCCAGCCGAAGCACTTCCTTTCCGAAAATCCTCACTTCGCCAAGTCCGCCCTCGCTCGCTATACCCCTGCTGATTTCATCGCCCTCGTCGAGAAACACGGCATTTCCTATCACGAGAAAACCCTCGGCCAGCTCTTCTGCGACCACTCGGCCATCGAGATCATCACCATGCTGGAATCGGAATGTCGCGCCGCAAATGTAAAACTCGTTGTCGATGCCAAAATCCACGAAGTCCGCCGCGACACCGCCTTCACCGTCTGCTCCGACGCAACCGAATATCGTGCGGCCACCCTTGTCGTCGCCACCGGCGGAATCTCCATCCCCAAAATGGGCGCCACCGCTTTCGGCTACGATCTCGCCCGCCAATTCGGCTTGAGCATCGTAAAGACCCGCCCCGCCCTCGTCCCCCTGGTCTTTCACCCGGCCGACCGCAAGCGCTACAGCGACCTCGCCGGCGTCTCCACCGAAGTAATCGCTTCAGCCGGGAACTCGGCCTTCCGCGAAAAAATGCTCTTCACCCATCGCGGCTTAAGCGGCCCCGCAATTTTGCAAGCCTCCAGTTATTGGAAAGAAGGCGAAGCGTTACAGATCGATCTAGCCCCCGGCCGCGACGCCACCCAAAAAATTCGTGAAGCTGGCACGCGCACCACAGCCGCAGCGGAAAAGACCCTCCACGAATTCCTGCCGAACCGCCTCGCCGAACGCTGGCTCCAATTTCATCCGCCGAAAGCCTGGACCAACCTCGCTCTCGATGCCTTCGAAAAACAACTCCACTCCTGGAACATCCGCCCCGCCGGAACCGAAGGCTACGAAAAAGCCGAAGTCACCGCCGGCGGCGTGGACACCGCGGAACTCTCCAGCAAAACCATGGAATCCCGCAAAGTCCCCGGCCTCTTCTTCATCGGCGAAGTCGTCGACGTCACTGGCCACCTCGGCGGCTTCAACTTCCAATGGGCCTGGGCTTCCGCCGCCGCCGCCGGCCGCGCGGTTTGACTCAAGTGGACGCTCGCCGATAGTATCAATTCAGGTCCGCAAAAATGAAATACGCTTATTTTGACTGCTTTAGCGGCATCAGCGGGGATATGACCCTCGGCGCCCTGCTGGACGCAGGTGTCCTCGTCGAACAATTGCGCAGCGAACTGATTGGCCTCAACCTCCCGGGCTGGGATCTGACCACCGAAAAAGTCTGGAAAAACGGCATGGCCGCCACCTACGCAAAAGTGCACGCGCAGGATACACAAACCCACCGCTCGCTCAGCACAATCCTCGGCATCATCGAAAAATCCGGCCTGACCCACACTGTCAAAGAACGCGCCGCCGCAATCTTCAAAAAATTGGGCGAAGCCGAAGCCGCCGTCCACGACGTCCCCCTCGAAAAAATTCACTTCCACGAAGTCGGCGCGGTGGACGCAATCGTGGACATCGTCGGCGCCTGCATCGGATTCGCCGCACTCGGAATCGAATCCTTCGCCTGTTCCGCGCTGAACGTCGGCGGCGGCACCGCAAAAATGGCTCACGGAGTCTTGCCTATCCCAGCCCCCGCCACCGCGCGTCTGCTTCTCGGCAAGCCCACCTATTCGAACGGCGTCCAAAAAGAATTGGTCACGCCAACAGGCGCAGCCATCGTCGCCACGCTCTGCACCTCTTTCGGTCCTCAGCCGCCAATGAGCGTCAGCGCCATCGGCTATGGCGCGGGAACCGCTGATCTCGAAGGCCAGCCCAACGTCCTCCGCCTGATGGTCGGAGAAGCCGCTGAAAAACGCGCCGCCGCGGAATCCGAAAGCATCCGCGTACTCGAAGCCAATCTCGACGACATGAATCCCCAAATTTACGGTTACTTCCTCGAAAAAGCCCTCGCCGCCGGCGCTCTCGACGTCTTCGCCACTCCCGTCCAAATGAAAAAAAACCGCCCAGGCATGCTCGTCACCGTTCTCTGCAAGCCGGAAGACGAATCCAAGTTTCACGAAATGCTCTTCGCGGAGACCACCACTCTCGGCGTCCGCACCTACACCGCCGAACGCCGCGTCCTCGCGCGCCAGTGGGAAACCGTCCACACCACGTTCGGCGAAGTGCGCATCAAAGTAGCCCGGCTCAATGGCCACATTCGTCAGGCTTCACCGGAATTCGAAGATTGCCGTAAACTGGCAGAAGCAAAGAACGTGCCGTTGCAGCGGGTGATGGAAGCGGCCCTCCGCGAGTGGAACTCCCGCGGTTGACGTTCACCCAAAAGCGGTTTCACCACGCGATTCAAATAGTTCACAGAGAAGAGCGGAATGCCTGAGAAAAAAGAAAAATTCTATCTGACGACGCCCATCTATTACACCAACGGGCTCCCGCACATCGGCCACACCTACACCACCGTCGTCGCCGACGTGATTCGCCGCTACAAGCGCATGCGCGGCTACGACGTCGTCATGACCACCGGCACCGACGAGCACGGCGTCAACGTCGAGCGCGCCGCAAAAAAAGCCGGCGTGCCCGAATCCGAATACGTCGCCAAAATGGCCGACGCCTGGCGCGCACTCTGGGACGAACTCGGCATTCCCGCCGACGAATTCGTCCGCACCACCGATCTGAACCACGTTCGCACCGTTCAGTGGCTCTTCAAGCTCTGCAAGGAAAACGGCTACGTCTACAAAGGCCATTACACCGGCCAATACTGCATCTACGACAACGCTTTCGTGAACGACGCCAAGCCCGGCGACAACTGTCCCGATTGCGGCCGCCCACTCGAAACCGTCACCGAAGAAAACTATTTCTTCAAACTTTCCTCATTTCAAAAGCCGCTCCTCGATTTCTACAAAAAGAATCCCGGCTTCATCCAGCCGGATACCCGCCGAAACGAAATCATCAGCTTCGTCGAAGGCGGTTTGAAAGACCTCAGCATCACCCGCACCACCATCCGCTGGGGCATTCCCGTCCCGGGTGAAGAGCCGCACGTGTTCTACGTCTGGTTCGACGCGCTGACCGCGTACTTAACCGCCGTTGGCGGGCCCGAATGGGAAAAACGCGGCTACTGGCCCGCCGATTTGCATCTCGTAGGCAAAGACATCATCCGTTTTCACACCGTCTACTGGCCCGCGTTCTTAATGGCCGCCATGCTCCCGGTTCCCAAACAAGTCTGGGCCCACGGCTGGTTCCTCATGGACGCCGCCAAAATGAGCAAGTCCAAAGGCAACGTGGTCCTCCCGCGTCCCATCGTCAACATGCTCGGCATGGACGCGCTTCGCTATTTCCTCCTGCGCGAAGTCGTCTTCGGCCAGGACGGCAATTTCAGTTACGACGCCCTCGTAACCCGCTACAACAGCGACCTAGCCAACGGCCTCGGCAATCTTGTTAGTCGTTTGCTAACGATGATCGCTAACTACTGCGAAGGCGTAATCCCGCACCCCCGCGAGCAGGATGAGTTACCTAAGCGGACCCACGCTCCAAATATCGCGGCGATTTGGAGCAACACCCTCACTGAAATTAATTCGCTTTATGACCAGTTCAGGTATTCCATCGCCCTTGAGCGCATATGGGCGTTGATCGCTGAGGCCGACCAATCTATCTCCTTTTATAAGCCGTGGGCTCTAGCCAAGGATGCGACGCAAAAGGAGTACTTGGAGACCTTTCTGTATGATTGGGCCGAATATGTCCGCCTTATTGTGGTTCTCGCACATCCAGTATTGCCGTCAGCAACGGAAAAGATATGGAAACAACTCGGGCAGACCGGTCATATCGCGGACCAGAGAATAGACCAGTTGAGCTGGGGTCAACTCAAGCCCGGCGTTCGCATCGGTAAGATTGAGCCTATTTTTCTAAGAGTCGACAAAACCGAAGCAATAGAGAGGATCGAAGCAATGGCAAATGAAGAACTGAATCCAACACCAGCAGCGCCCGCACCGGCGGCAAGCGCACCAACCGCCACCGGCGCGTCCGCAGCGGCAGCCGCCGCCCCGGCCGTCTCCGAAAAAATCGGCATCGAGGATTTCGCCAAAGTTGAAATGCGCGTAGGCCAAATCAAAACCGCCGAGCGCATCGTCGGCGCCGACAAACTCCTCAAGCTCACCGTGGACATCGGCACCGAAATCCGCCAGATCTGCGCCGGCATCGCCCAATACTACGAACCCGAATCCCTCATCGGCCGCAAAGTAGCCGTGGTCGTCAACCTGGCCCCCCGCAAACTCCGCGGCGTCGAATCCAACGGCATGATCGTCGCCGCCTCCGTCGGCCCCGAAGGCCGCCCCGTCCTGACCGGCTTCCACGAAGAAGTAGAAGTCGGCGCCCGCCTGAAATAATTTTGAGTGCGGGAGCAAAGCTCCCGCTTTTGAGCAGTAGTGTCCGGCACAAATTTAGGGCCCGCCTTCTGCTTGCCCGCCGCGGGAGGGAGGCGGGCAGCTGCCTACCTGGGTCCGCCAATCTCCCGATTGGCGAATCCGCCCACCCCTCAATGCGCGCCCCGGTGGCGTCGGCATCCTGCCGGCCACCGTAGCGGCCACCTTCAGGTGGCCAACTCTGCAACTTTCGCCAATCTCTGATTTCTGCTATCTATTTTCCAGTTTCCATTTTCTAATTTCTATTTATGGAACTAATCGACTCCCACGCCCACATAGACAACCCCCAATTCGCCGACGACCGCGACGCCATGCTCACTCGCGCCCGCGCGGCAGGCGTCTCCACCATCCTAGCCATCGGCACCGGCCCAGGCCCCGAAAAACTCGACGCCGCCCTCCCCTACGCCGAAGCCCACAACTGGATCTACACCACTGTTGGCATCCACCCCCACGACGCAAAAGAAGTCACTCCCGCCCATCTCGAAACGCTAGCAGCTCTCTCCAAACATCCCAAAGTAATCGCCTGGGGCGAAATCGGCCTCGACTATTTCTACGATCACTCCCCGCGCGACGTCCAGGAGCGCGTCTTCCGCCAACAAATGGAACTCGCCCGCGCCGCAAAACTCCCCATCATCATCCACTGCCGCGATGCCTGGGACGACTGCCTCCGCCTCCTCGACGAAGTCTGGAAGCCCACCGGCCTCGCCGGCATTCTCCACTGCTTCACCAGCACCCTCGATCACGCCCAGAAAGGCCTAGACATGGGCTTCCTGATCTCCTTCACCGGAAACATCTCCTATCCCAAAGCCCAAAACATCCGCGACGTCGCGAAAGCTTTGCCCCTTTCAAACATTTTGATCGAAACGGACTCACCCTACCTGGCGCCCCAGCCCCATCGCGGCAAACGCAACGAGCCCGCCTACGTCCTCGAGGTAGCAAAGGCGCTTGCGAATGTGAGAGACTGTGAGCTATCAGAAATTGCCGCTAAAACCACGGAGAATTTTCGGAGGTTTTTTCGGCTGACCCGGCCGGACGCGTCCACGGCCGAGGTGTCCCGCTAACAGGGAGCGGGCTCGGAGAACGCACATCGCATTATTGACAGTCAAAGAGATTTTTGAATTGGTGAGCGAAGACCTCGTGAAGGTCGAACAGGAACTCTCGCGCCAGAGCGCCTCCGCTTACCAGCCCGTCTCCGAAATCACCAGCTATCTCCTCGGCGGGGGAGGGAAGCGTCTCCGCCCCGCGTTGCTCCTCCTCGCCCACGGCTACGCTGCCGGAAGCGAAGGCGATTCCCGCAGCGCTATCAAGCTAGCTGCCGTAGTCGAACTCCTCCACAGCGCCACTCTCATTCACGACGATGTCATCGACAGCGCCGACACTCGCCGCGGCCGCCCGTCCGCCAATTCCCGCTGGGGCAATCATCGCAGCGTCCTCTCCGGCGATTGGCTCTACATGCAGTCCTTCCATGTCGCCCTGCAGGAACGCAATTTCCACGTCCTCGATATCCTGATCGATCTCACGCAAAAAATGGTCGAAGGCGAACTCCTGCAACTCGAAAAAATCGGCCGCATCGACGTCTCCGAGGACGAAGCCCTGAAACTCTCCACCTACAAGACCGCTTGCCTCTTCAGCGGCTGCGCTCGCCTCGGCGGCGTCCTGGGCGGCCTCGACGAAGAGCATGAAACCGCGCTAGCCGATTATGGCCGCTACTCCGGTCTGGCGTTTCAACTTGTGGATGATCTCCTGGATTTCACCGCTTCCAGCGAACAACTCGGCAAGCCGGTGCTAAGCGATCTGAAAGAAGGCAAAGTCACTCTGCCCCTGATCTACGCGATGGAAAATGGCCACAGCGAAGCCCGCGAAATGGTGGCCCGCGTCCTCGAAGAAAAAGAGTTTGACTCCGTCCAGCCCGAAACTCTGGTAGCTCTCGTCCGCGACTCCGGCGCCCTCGACCGCACTCGCAACCTCGCCCTCGAATACGCCGTCCGCGCCAAAGCCTGCCTCAACGGCACCGGCTTCTCCGAATACGCCCGCGCCCTCCAAACCCTCCCCGACTTCATCCTCGACCGCGAATACTAATCTTTGGTGGCACAGGCATTCCTGCCTGTGCTCTTCATCCGCGCCCAATCCGGGCAGGCGCAACTTTCTGTTTTAAGGAACTCAACCCCGCCACCCAACGCAACCACCACCTGTCATCCTGAGCGCATCCGATAAGGATGCGCGAAGGACCTCAACATCAAGAGTCTCCACCGCGTTGCTGTCCACTCTCAATTCAATGGAGCCATCCAGGACTAGCGCGCCCTTCACATCTGTGTTGATATGAACCCATGCTGCCCTTCAAACTCGTCTACCACGATTACTACGACCTCAATCTCGGCGCCCACGTCTTCCCCTCCGAAAAATTCCGACTCATCCACGACAAGCTCCTCAACGACGGCATTGCCGAAGCCGACGATTTTCTCCGCCCGGAACCCGCAACCGACGCCGACATCCTCCGCGTCCACACCGAAGACTGGGTCAAAAAACTGAAAACGGGCACACTCACAGCCAGCGATCAAATGAAACTGGAAGTCCCCTATTCCCCCGAACTCGTCCGCGCCTTCTGGCTGGCCGCCGGCGGCACAATCCTCGCCGCCGAATCCGCCCTCCAAGACGGCTTCGGCTGCAACCTCGGCGGCGGCTTTCACCACGCCTATCCCGGCCACGGCGAAGGCTTCTGCGCCATCCACGACGTAGCCGTCGCCATCCGCACCCTGCAAGCCCGCAAAAAAATTGTCCGTGCCATGGTCGTTGATACCGACGTTCACCACGGTAACGGCACCGCCGCAATCTTCGGCAAGGACAATTCCGTCTTCACCCTCTCCATCCACCAGGTGAACAACTACCCCGCTCACAAACCTCATTCCTCTCTCGATCTGAATCTCGAAGACGGCGTCGCTGATGAGGAGTATCTCGCCACGCTTCTCCCCGCGGTAAAAAAATCCATCGAATCCTTCCGCCCGGACATGCTCTTCTACATCGCTGGAGCGGACCCCTACCGCGAAGATCAACTAGGAGGCCTGGATCTAAGCATGGAAGGTTTGCAAAAACGTGACGCCTCAGTCTTCACCGAAGCCCGCAGCAAAAATATCCCCGTTGTCACCACTCTAGCCGGCGGCTACGCCCGTCGCCTCAAAGACACAATCCAAGTCCACGTAAACACGGTACTCGCCGCCAAACAAGTAGCCGAAGAAGTGACGTAGCGGCCACCTTCAGGTGGCCCCGCTTGCTTTTGTAGCGGCCGCCTTCTGAGGCGCGTTCTTTGCGTCCCGGATGGTTTTGCGGGGCGGGCGCTTTTTCTGAACGCCGCCCTTACCGCCAACGCCATTTTCTAATGTGCCACGGCCGCCGGCGCCATCGTTTCCCCCGCATGCAGCGTCCGCTCAATCGCCTCAATCAAATTCTGATCCGGGCTCTCCGGATCAAATCCTTCCGCCCGGTATGCAATCTTCCCCGCCCGGTCCAGGATCAACGTCGTCGGAAACGAATTCACCTGCAGCAGCAGGTCCAACCCATCCGCAAACAGCACGCTGCTCTTCGGCTTTTCTTCCACCAGATACGGCCCCACCAGCGTCTCATCCTCGTCGCAGTTCACTTCAAGGAACACCACGTCCTTCTCCTGCCCGGCGAAATGCCCCGCCACTTTCTCGAAATGCGGCTCCCATTCGCGGCACGGACCGCACCACGTCGTCCAGAAATTCATCACCAGCACTTTCCCTTTTGTGCCCGCCAGCGCAAACGGCAATCCGTCCGCGGCCTTCCGCAGCACAAACTCCGACGGCTCTTTCAGTCCCCGGTTGCGCGCTGGTTTTGCAGCGGCCGTAGCCGCCGCGCTCTCGTCATACGTGTGCAATAAATATTCCCCAAGTCCGTCTTCCGAGCCGTGCGCCAGCCGCCACGCGTTCCCCAGCTTTTTCCGCAACTCTGCGCGCGACGTGCCTGCCGCCGCTCCATCCGCCAGCGCAAACGCCAGCGCGTACTCATGAATCGCCACCGAGAGATCTTTCCGCAACTCCGCCAATTCGCCCAATCGCTCCGCCGCAGCCGAACCCGGCGCCATCCGGTAACTCTCCTCAAAATCCTTCTGCGCGTCTTGCATCTCATTCAGCTTCTGCCGTAATCGGCCCCGCACCAGAAATATCGCAGCGGCATCCCGCTGTTTATCTTTTTCAAACTTCTCGTTCGAAACGCGGGGAGACTTGTCATTCAACGATTCGCGCTCAATCAGCTCAATCACGCGCGCACAGTAATTCGTCGCCCGCCGCCACCCCGCCGCATCTCCATAACGCTCCAGCAACTGCACCGAAAGCAAGTTGATCGAGAGATCCCCGGGATTCAGCGCCACCATGCGCTCCGCATACTCCGTCGCCGTGGAGTAATCCCGAAGCTGCAGGCTCGATTCCACGATCGCCCGGTAAATCTGCGGCCGCTGCGAGGATTGCGGATACTTCTTAAGATGCTCGAGCAGGTTGTGCATCAGCGCCGCCCGGTCGTTGCTCGCCTGCTCGATCGCCTTCTGCAGGTCCTGCTGCTCAAGCGCCGCCCCCGTTGCAGCGCCTTGCTTTGCACCGCCAGGCTTCGCCGCGGGTACCGGTGCCGGTGCGGACGCCGCCGGCGCCGTTTGCCCCGCGTCCGGCTTCTCCTGCGCCCAGCCCAAATCCGTCCCCGCCCACGCGAGCACGGCAATTCCCAAAACTATTCTTAGTGGTTTTGTCCGAAAGGAGTTCACAACGCCATTGTACAAGGGATTTAAAACTGTAGCGGCCACCTTCAGGTGGCCCGCTCTTCAGGTAGCACAGGCTTCAGCCTGTGTTCTTGGGTTCTCCCGCCTTGTACCACCAACTCAAACAAATCAAACTCTCACGACCCGCTCGAAACATTCACGCTCCCCGAAACCGTGTGCACTTCCACCCGCCCAGCCGAATTCCCAATATGCGCCCGCAGCGAATGCTTGTTCTGCTCTTCCAGAATCACAGGGATGCTCGTCCGGATGTCGCCCGAAGTCGATTCCGCCGAAAGTAGGAAACTCGCATTCGACGGCACGCGCAGCTCCACCGATCCCGATATCGTCTTCAACTCCCACAGCCGGCTCGCCCCCGGATTTCCGGAGACCTGGATCGAGCCGGAAATCGCGTGCACCTTCACATCGTTACTTGCGCCCACCACATCGATCGAACCGCTAGCCGTCGACGCATCCACGCGATCGCTCGGGTGCTGAATCCGGATCGATCCCGAAGCCGCGCTAATCTTCACCTCGCCCTTCACATCCGCCACCCTCGTATCTCCCGACGCGCTCGACACCCGCAAACAGCCGCCGACCGCAGACACATCAATCGACCCGCTCGCCGCGTTCACCTGCGTATCGCGCTCCACCCGGTAAACGTGAACATATCCCGAAGCCGAACTCGCCTTCACCGGCCCCTTCACGTTGTCAATCGTAATTCCGCCCGAAGCGACGCCCGCGTCAATTTCCGTGTCATGCGGCACTTCCAACTGGTAATCGATGGTCACATTCTTCAGCCACGACGCATTCTTCCCGATGCGAATCGTGCTTCCGCTCTGCTCCAGCGGTGGGTTCGCGGCCACCTCTTCCACGTTCTTGCCCGAGCCTCCGAAAATCGTCCAGCCTCCCGGCGTAACCTTGCCATGCACATGCACCGTGCCATCCGAACTTCCGCGAATCTCAACACTCCCCGACCCATTGCTCAACTCAATGCGCACCGGTGCACTCACAGTAAAAGATCGGTCAAAGGTTGCGCTCTCTGCGGCAAGTGCAGGCAGGGCAAAAGCGGTGAGGGCTGTGTAGAGCAAAACCCCGGAAAGAAAGGTGGCGTGGCGTTTAATCATAGGATCAATCGCGCCCGGCGAACCAGGCCCTCCTGGTACCCAGACCCTCCTGGTACAAAGATACGCAGTTCAGGCCTCGGATGTTCCGGCTGTTTTGGCCAGCGTCTCGTTCAGCGACCCCTGCCGGTAACCCTCTAAATCCAAAGCCACATACGCGAATCCAGCCGCCTTCAACGCCCGCGCTATGGCGGCCGCCATCTCCGCATCCAGCGCCCGGGGCAGTTCATCCGGAGCCAATTCCACCCGCGCCAGTTTATCGTGCAGCCGCACCCGGAATTGCCTGAACCCCAGCTCGCGCAAAGCCGCCTCGCCCCGCTCCACCAGCGACAGCCGTTCCGGCGTAACCTCCGTGCCGTACGGCAGCCGCGACGACAAGCACGCCGACGCCGGCCGGTCCCAGCAGGGAAGTCCCGCCCGCTTTGCCAGAAAACGTATCTCCGCCTTGTTCAGCTTCGCTTCCAGCAGGGGGGTGAGCACCTTGTGCTCCGCCGCCGCCCGGTGGCCCGGCCGAAAATCAGAAGTATCGTCCGCGTTCACGCCATACGCCACAGCCGCAAACTCACGTTCCTTCGCCAAACCATCAAGCACAGAAAAAAGCTCGTCCTTGCAGTAGTAGCACCGGTCCTCCGCATTCGCCTGATATGCCGGATTTTCCATCTCGTGCGTCGCAACAAATTCGTGCCGCACTTCCGTCGCCTTCAGGAAAATCTCCACCTGCTCCCGGTCGTATGCCGAATAACTTTCCGAAAGCGCCGTCACCGAAAGCGCCTTGTCTCCCAGCGCCTGATGCGCTGCCCAAGCAAGGTACGCGGAGTCCGTCCCGCCCGAAAGGGCCACAATCACCGAACGCAACTCCCCCAGCCGCGCCAAAAGTTCGCGCTCCTTCTCCCCGGCCAACTTCGCCGAGCCCTCACCCAGCCGTATATTCACCAAACTCGCCATTTCGCTCCCCTCTTTCCTCCGCATCTTTCTTCTCAGCGCACTCAGCGCTCTCCGCGTCCTCTGCGTTAACTCTTTCCTTCCTTCTCTTCTCTGTGAACTCTGTGGCACCTCTGTGCCTCTGTGTGAACTATTGCTTTCTCTTTTTTACTTAAAATCCAACAAAACTTCCACCGTACCCTTCGCCGGATCCGTCTGCAAAAAATGCCCCACGGTGTCGTAATGCACCGGCAAATCCTTGAACACCGTTTCCCGGTGCGAGTCCAGGCGAAACAAGAAATCCTCAAACACCTTCTTGTCGAAAAGATCCCCGGGCTTCATGCTCCACGCTTCCTTGATCTTCCGTTCCCCCGCCAGCGACATCCCCGAAATCGTCATCGACCCGTAGCGATAAACCTGCCCCTCCACAATCGAAACCTCGTACGCCGCCGTGTGCGCGCTGTCATCATAAGCAGCCACCGGTGTCACCTTCGCCTCCAGAAATCCCCGCTGCCCGTACTCCTCCTGTACCCGCTCCCACCCGCCTTCAATCGCTTGCCCGTTCGCCACATCTCCGGCTTTCAATCCCATCGTCTTCGTCAGCGTGATCGACGATATCGCCGCGTTCCCCTTCCATTCCACGCCTTTCCATCTGTAAATCGCCCCCGGCACGCACGGCACATATACCGGGATCTGCTCCGCCAGTTTCTGCTGGTTCGGATTTCCCGAGAGCCGCACTTCCGCCGGCCCGATCTTCGCCTGCAGGAATCCCTGCTGCTGGTAAATCGGCCGAATCTGCTCCGCCAGAAAAATATTAATCGTCATTCGCGAATAAGGATGTTCCACAATCTCCGCAATATGCGCGCGGACAGCCAAATCCTCCGTCAGTTTCGGGTCGCTGAATTCCAGCTTGGCGATCTTCGGTACCGGTCCTTCCACGCTGAACTGCTGCTCCGATCCATCCGACAGCGGGCTCAGCACAACCTGATGCGCAATCTCCACCTGCGGATCCCGCGCGGACACAAACGCTTTCAGCACCGCCGCGGCCCGCTCCACCACCCTCCCCACCTCAGGCAAATGCCCGTCGTAAAAGGGAAGCTCCTTCCTCAGCGCGTCATCCAGTTCCGAATCCGAATACCACGGAAAATTGTCATAGGAAACCGGCAACCGCGGATTTTCCTCCACGTGAAACGTCACCACCAGGTTGTCATTGTGCGTGTCGAACTTGAAATTCACCTTCGCGAAAAGCCCCGTGTGCACCAGCGCGTCGGCTGCATCCTGCAAATCTTTGCGCCCCACTTGCGATCCGGCTGCGAGTCCCGTCAGCGAACCGATTTGCGCTTCGGTCAGATGTTTGGCTCCCTCCACGCGTACTTCACGCAGCGTCGCGGTCTGTGCATGCACCGGGGGAGATACAAAGATGGCGAGAAACGCAGTGAAGAGGAAAGAGGCCCGGCGGATCCGCATACGCACATTCTAGCCGAATTCCGTCTTTGTACGCGAAACGCCGATTAAGTTGCCGAGGCGTACGCCTATTCCACCGTCACGGATTTGGCCAGGTTCCGCGGTTGATCCACGTCGCATCCGCGCCGCACCGCAATGTGATACGCCAGCAGTTGCAGCGGAATAATCTCCAGCAGCGGCGAAAGCAGATCCGGCGCCGCGGGCAATTCGATGATCTGGTCCGACGCCTCGCGCGCCAGGTGATCGCCCGAAGTCACCACCGAAATCACGATGCCGTCGCGCGCCTTCACCTCTTTAATGTTCGACACGCTCTTTTCGTAGAGCGTCATCGAAGCCGGGTCCGTTTCATCCCGCGTAGCCAGCACCACCACCGGCAAATTCTCGTCAATCAGCGCGTTCGGCCCGTGCTTCATCTCGCCCGAGGGATATCCTTCCGCATGAATGTAAGAAATCTCTTTCAGCTTCAGCGCGCCTTCGAGCGCGATCGGATAATGAATGCCGCGGCCAAGATACAGGAAATCCGACTGCCGGAAATATTGCCGCGCCAGCGTCTCGTAGAATCCCGTTCCGTCCGCCTGCAGAATCGTCTCCATCTTGTGCGGGATGCGTGTGAACTCCAGCATCAGCTTGCGCGCCGCGTCCGGTGCCATCTTGTCGCGCACCTGCCCGAGGTACGATCCCAGTAGCAGCAACGCCGCAAGTTGCGCCGTAAACGCTTTCGTTGACGCCACGCCAATCTCCGGCCCCGCATGCGTCAGGATCGTCCCAGCGGCCTCCCGCGTAATCATCGAGCCTTTCACGTTGCAAATCGCCAGGCTCGGCGACCCCTTCTGCTTCGCCTCGCGCTGCGCCGCCAGCGTGTCCGCCGTTTCGCCCGACTGGCTGATGCAAACCGTCAGCGTCCGCGAATCAATAATCGGATCTCGGTACCGGAATTCGCTTCCATAATCCACTTCTACCGGCATCCGCGCCAGCCGCTCAATCATGAATTTTCCGGCCAGCCCTGCATGCCAACTCGTGCCGCAAGCCACGATGCGCACATTCTGGAATTCGCGAAACGCCTTTTCGGTGATCGCCATTTCATCCAAAAACACTTTGCCGGTGTCCTGCGAAATGCGTCCCAGCATTGTGTCGCGCACGGCCCGCGGCTGCTCGAAAATCTCCTTCTGCATGAAATGTTTGTACCCGCCCTTTTCCGCCATGATCGGGTCCCACGTAACCTGGTGAGCCGGCCGATCCACCGGCTTTCCGTCCAAATCCGTCACGCGCACTCCCTCGCGGCTCAGCACTGCCACGTCGCCATCCGCCAGGAAGAAAATCTTCCGCGTGTGTTCCAGCAGCGCCGGAATATCGCTCGCCACGAAATATTCGCCGTCGCCCAGACCGATCACCGAAGGCGGCCCGATGCGCGCCGCGATCAGCTTCTGCGGATCTTTCGCCGAAAGAAATACCAGCGAATAAATCCCCCGCAAATCCTTCAGCGTTTTCCGCACCGCCTCTTCAAACGGCAGCTCCTTCGCGTACTTCTCCACCAGGTGCGCCACGATCTCCGTGTCCGTCTCGGTCACGAATTTGTGCCCCTCGCGCTGCAACTTCTCCTTCAACTCCAGGTAATTCTCGATAATCCCGTTGTGCACCACCACATACTGCCCCGTGCAGTCGCGATGCGGGTGAGCATTTTCTTCGGTTGGCCGCCCGTGCGTCGCCCACCGCGTGTGCCCGATTCCATACGTCCCCTCGATCGGCGATTCCCGCAGCACCTCTTCCAGGTTCTTCAGCTTGCCCGGCGCCCTGCGAATCTCAATCTTTCCCGCCCCGTTCACCACTGCGATTCCCGCCGAATCGTACCCGCGGTATTCCAGCTTCCGCAATCCCTCGATAATTACGGGGACAACTTTCTTAGGCCCGATATAACCGACAATTCCGCACATGCGGCATTCTCCTTGAATTTGTAGGTTTAGCGTAACACGCGCATTCCTGTGGGCGTATGGAATGCTCGAAATACACCCGGCCAATTTACCGTCGGCTGGGTTCGTTTACTGGCCGTTGCAACTCAAACGTGTTCAACTTCCGGTTGGCGTCAAAATAAAACGTAACGCGCGCTATCACCGGCTGGACCGCCTGCGTATCTGTGCGGCGGATATTCGCCACAATCGTCCCCTGCTTCTGTGCAGGCAGGATGGGATACCCGCGATTATCCAAGAATGCCATAACCTTTTCCTCTGGCGTGCGCGGCGGAAGCTGCTGCTCCAGCATCGCCTGAATGGGCTTCAGTTGCGGATCTTCCGTGCGGGCATTTCCTTGGCAGCCCGCGAAGCTGAACATCGCCAGGGCAAGCAACATCCTCCGATACTCCCCAACGCGCGGCGAAATCGTGCTCCGATAAAATAAAAAACGCTTAGCCATGCAAACCACTCTTATTCCACGATCTCGAATCGAAACTCTTCAATCACCGGATTCGCCAGCACTTCCTTCGAAATCCGCTCCACCTGTTTCTGCGCTTCGTCACGGTCCCAGCCATCCAGATTCAGCACAAAAAATTTCCCCTGTCGCACGTCCGAAACCTGCTCATATCCCAGGCTCGACAGCGCGTGGTGAATCGTTTTTCCCTGTGGGTCCAGGACAGTCCTCTTCGGCATAACCCATACATGTGCTCTCATGCCCATCAGTATATCAATTCACTCCCAACCCGCGTAGCATCCACCTTCAGGTGGACACGCTTGTTCCGCCAATCCCAAATCCTACCCAACCTTCCCGAACGCAAACCGAAACCCATTCTCCACCACCCCCACAATCTCCTCCTCCCTCAACCCAATCCGCCACGCATTCCGGTATTCTTCCTCCAGCGAAGTGTGAAACATCGCCGGATCATCCGTCGAAATCGTCACCGCCACCCCCCGCCGCACAATTTCCGCCAGCGGATGCTCCTCAATCGTCACCGAACTCTTCCCCAACTGCACTCCCAGAGCCCCCGTCCGTAAATTGCTCCCCGGGCAAATCTCCAGCGGAATCCCTCTTTCCGCCAGCATCTCCATCAACGCCGCATCATGAATCGCGGCTATACCATGCCCAATCCGTTCCACGCCCAAAATCTCAATCGCCTCGCGAATCTTCTCCGGCCCGCCAATTTCTCCCGCGTGAATCAGTCGGTGAAACCCATACTCCGCAGCCCGTTCATAAACGCCTCGAAATTCTGCCGCAGGCAGACTAAGCTCATCTCCCCCAATCCCGAACGCCACTATCCGCCGCGATTCGCACCGCCGCGCCGCTTGCACCACGCGCATCGCCGCCTCCGCCCCAAACTGCCGCACCGCGTCGAAAATCCAGTTCAGCCGCAATCCCCGCTTCTCATAGGGCTCTGTCGCCTTCAGAATCGCTGCGAAATTCGCTTCCGGCTGCTGCTGCCTCAAAAACATCACACCCACCGACAGCGTCACCTCCGCGTACACAACTTTCTGGTCGATCAACTGTTCCGCCAGGTCCGTCGCAATCAGCGCGAAATCCTTCGGCCCGCGAACAAACGACGTCACCCACTTGAACGCATCCAGAAACCCCGCAAAATTCGTATACGCATACCGCCGCCGCACTTCCTCTTCCGCCAACGCCACGCCATACCGCGCCGCCAGCGCGCTCGCAATCGCCGGACGGATCGATCCCTCCAGATGCAAATGCAATTCCGCCTTGGGCAGGGAAGCGATTCGTTCGGGAAAAGGAGTGGCTTGCACGGTGCGAAATTCAGTGAGGAAGTTGCGGCTTCCCCGCGTTCGTCCACGCGGTCAGCCAGTAAGAGCCAACGTCCGTCGAAGCCTCCGAAAGCTGCCGGATCAGCGACGCCGCGGTCAAATTATAAAACCGGTCGTAATACTCATCGGTGTACGAGCTCAGCCCTTTTATCGCCCGCCGGTCCGCAAGCAGCAGCGATTCCACCAGGCTGTGCCCCTCAAGGCACGCCTCAAACGCGTAGTCGGTCGGATCGCCGATGAAAAACGCATCGTGCGTGCTCAACGGGAAAAAAGATCCGTAACGCACAATCAGCACGCTGTTGAACCGGTCGTTGATCCCATTCTGCTGCGTCAGCCGCCCGTCAAAATTCTCCGTCGTGTTGAACGGGTCATGCGCCTCCGCCACATAGTTCGCCAGGAACGCCGCGTCCAGCTTCGCCTGGTCCCAGCGCCCCGCCTTCATATCCTCCGTCAGTTTCTGGCTGTACACGCCAATCTGCCACGGCAGCAGCCCCGTCGAGTGAATCTTGGATTTGCTGTATTTCTCGATCGCCGCTTTGTAGCTGCGTGGCAACGCCGCAAACGGAAACTTCCCGTATTTATCCAGCTCAATAAAGTGGTTGTTGCGTTCCCAGGGATGCTCGTCAATCAAGCCCAGCGGGTCGTCAACGTGGTCCATCAAGAATTTGCGGTTGCTCTCGAAAAACGGCCGTATCTCGTTCGGCAGCGTGTCCACCGCGTGATTCACCACCAGCCGCTGCGCGCTGTCTCCCCACGCCAGCATCATCCGCGGAGCCAGCAGCCCCAACACCGCCAGGATGAATACCGCTTTTCCCTTCGTTCGAGCGTTCACAAAGAATCGCCGGGGCATCTCTCATGTCCTTAACGGATTCTTACTCGGTTGCGCCTTCTTACTGGGTTGCGCCGGAAAGCCTTAGGGTACTCTTTCTGCGGCCATAAAAATAATAAATCACCAGCCCGATAGCCAGCCAAGCGAAGAACCGCAACCAATTCATGATCGGCAATCCAGCCATCAGCAGCACGCAGGTAATAATCGTGATCACCGGCGCCAGCGGTCCCCCGGGCGCGCGAAAAGCCCGCGGGCGATCCGGTTCGCGGTAGCGCAGAATCAGAACGCCCGCTCCAACCAGTGCAAACGCAAACAAAGTCCCGATGTTCGAAAGATCCGCCAGCGTCCCTATGTCCAGCAACCCCGCGGGAATCCCCACCACAAACCCCGCCAGCCACGTCGAAAAATCCGGCGTATGAAATCTAGGATGCACGCGCCCGAAAATCCGCGGCAGCAACCCGTCGCGCGACATCGCGAACCACACCCGCGCCTGGCCCAGCTG
>JGI12635J15846_10000609_pt1 | contig 30974 bp, 21 predicted proteins | sample BlaSpr_A8_OM2_M2_FD_15846 | JGI IMG/M metagenome (IMG submission 15846)
TGGCCGAGAAACAGCCGGGCTTCGCCAAGGTCTTCTTCTATCTGGAACAGGAATTGATGAAGCCGCATTACGAAATTCATTCGCTCTCTTCGACACAGGTTATCGAGCCGGCGGAAGACCAGTCCGACGAGTCGCACGATCGCGCCGCGCGGGCGCTGTTTGCCGCGGCGGAAACGGTTGCGGCGCACACGCTCGAAAGCGAGGCCGGGCGCGCGCTGCCGGAGAGGGAAAAAGCGGGTGCCATGGCGCGGTACCAAAATGCGCTTCTCGACTACGTCCACGGGATTGCGGCGAAGATGACAGACCTGCACGGTGAGCAGAGTGTGTTGCCGGCATTCAAGGAACTGAAAGACGCAAGCGGCCACTCGCCACGCGATGCATGGGGTACCGATCTGCGTATCGATGCTGCACCATGGCGGAATGCGAACCACCGCGCGTATCGGGTGAGGAGCGCGGGTCCCGACCGCACGTTTGGCACGGCGGACGATCTTACATTGTGGCTGGAGCCTAAAACCGCATGGGTGTCGAGCCAGCCACAATGGAATGCCTGGAGGTCGGCGGAAAATACGATCACGATGCGGATGGAGCATGGGGTCGGCCCCGAGAATGGTCTTGCCGAAGTCGCCGGTACGGTTACGGATGTGAGTGGCGCAGCAGTTTCGGGCGCGCGAGTTCAGATTCAGCGCATGGAGGATAAGAGCAGCCGAAATACCGCTGCGGACGCGGCAGGAAAATTTTCTTTCGCGGCATTGCCTCCGGGACGCTACAGGGTGCAAGTCGAGTCGGCTGGATTCAGAACCAGCGTTCGAGCGATCTCCCTCGCGGCCCGCGACCGCGGTGTTCTTTCTGCGACATTGCAGATCGGTGCCGTCAATGAAATGGTGGAAGTTGATGCGGGGATGGCCCAAGTGGCGACAATGGACGCAGTAATCGCTGGGGCTGCCCCTCAGGCATTACCGTTGAACGGGCGGAATTTTACGGAACTGGCGCAGCTCCAGGGCGCCAAGAAAACCAGGGAAGAGGCGAGGGCGAAAGACGGGCCGGGCGCGACGGGCGCTGCGGCCGCGCCGGGCGGTCATGTGCGCAGTTACTTCCCCGAGGCGCTCTACATCAATCCCGAGATACTCACCAATGGCGAAGGCAAGGCGAGCATCACGATCCCGCTGGCGGATTCGATTACGACNTGGNGCATGGCGATGCTGGCCTCCACGCAAACGGGTGCGCTCGGAACNGGAACTNCGNAACTGAAGGTCTTCCAGGATTTCTTTGTCGACCTCGATCTTCCCGTNACCCTGACGCAGGGAGATATGGTCTCGATCNCCGTGGCNGTGTACAACTACGCAGGCCATGCCGGCGACGTGGATTTGAAACTNGAACCCGGGGATTGGTTCTCGCTGGAAGGAGCGGGAGAGCGGAGCGTCTCGGTCGGCGCCGGGCAGGTNGGCGCGGCGCAATTCACCATCGCGGCGAAGAAGATCGGCAAGTTCAAACTCACGCTCAGCGGCCGCATGAACGGCGGATCGGAACGCGAAGACACCGTGGTGCGCGAGATTGANGTTGTGCCCAATGGAGAGGCCAAAGAAATCGTCTTCAGCGGCCGGCTGGATTCGGCGGTCAGTCAGACCGTGCGCTTCCCTGAAGCTTCCATTCCAGATTCGAACAAGCTTTTCGTCCGCCTTTATCCCGGGCCATTGAGCCAGGTGATCGAGGGGATGGACAGTATCCTGCGCATGCCGTTCGGCTGCTTCGAGCAGACTTCGTCAGCGACTTATCCGAACGTGCTCGCGCTCGATTACATGAAACGGACAAAGAAGCTGACGCCGGAGATTCATGCGAAGGCGGAAGGCTTCGTCGCAACCGGCTACCAGCGGCTCCTGACCTTCGAGGTGCCGGAAGGCGGATTCTCGTGGTTCGGCAATGCTCCGGCCAATAAAATTCTGACCGCATACGGGCTGATGGAGTTCCACGACATGGCGAAGGTTTACGACGTGGACCCACAGGTGATCGCGCGCACGAGCGACTGGCTGGTGCGGCAGCAGCAGCCCGACGGAAGCTGGAAGCCCGATACGCAATTCATCAACGAAGGAGCGACGAACCGCTTCAACGCCGATCTGGTGCGCATCACCGCGTACATCGCGTGGGCGATCGAATCGGCCGATTACAAAGGCGAGGCGATCGACAGAGCCACGCGCTTTGTCGAGAAACATCTCGACGGCAAGTTGGATGCGTACACGCTCGCGGTGGTAGCGAATTTCGCCGTAGAGAACGGCAAGGACTCGGAACTGGCGCACCGGGCGCTCGAACTGCTGAGGGGCGCGGCAACGGAGAAGGGCGACTTCGCGTGGTGGTCGGCGGACGAAACCGGCGTCTATGCGACCGGCGACAGCGCAGCCGTGGAGACGACAGGACTTGCCTTGCAGGCGTTTCTCAAGGCCGGCGGATACAACGATCTCGTTCGCAAGTCGGTCGCGTGGATTGCCTCAAAAAAGAATGGTGAAGGTAATTGGGGGACGACGCAAGGGACGATCATGGCCTTGCGCGCGCTCTTGAGGGCCTCCGAACAAAGCGGTAGCGATGCCCGCGGAACGGCCGAGGTTCTGCTCGATGGGAAAAAAGTCGTAACTCTGGAAATCGGCAGGGAGAACAACGATCTGTTCCACCAGTTCGTCCTGCCGCAAACCAGCGCGGATCGCGACAACGAGATCGAGATTCGTTTTTCCGGAAAAGGTGGACTGGCCTATCAAATCGCCGGGCGCTACTTTGTTCCCTGGCAGCAAGCGACGCCGCATGAGCCGCTGGCGATCGAAGTGAAGTACGATCGCACGCGTCTGGCCCAGGACGAGATAGTGACGGGAGCTGCGAAAATCCGCAACAACCTGGATAAAACCGCCAAAATGGTGATGGTGGATTTGGGGATTCCGCCGGGATTCGAATTGCTGAGCGAAGACTTGCAGCAGATGGTGGAGAAAACGGCCAGCGCAAAAAGCGGGCGGCTGGAAAAATTCAATATGACGGCAACGCAAGCGATCTTATATTTCGACTCGATCGCGCCGCGCGATTCGTTCGAAGTACGCTACCGACTGCGGGCAAAATACCCGATCCACGCGGAGGGATTCGCATCGCGCGTATACGAATACTACGATCCGAACGTCAATGCGACAGCGAAGCCGGTACGGTTTGAAGTGAGCGGACGCTGACCCAGTCGCTGCCGAGAATGCAGCTCGCGGGATTGCGGGCGGAGTCGAACTTAACAAATTCTGACTTCGCTACGAATGCAGATAGTCTGACTGCGTCACCGGATCCCTGATTTCGTTCTTGGTATTGATGAACCGAGTTGTGGGTGGTTGGCGATCCCGAAATTAGCGCAGCTCTTTGCGCCGCCTGGAGCAGTCAGATGAAAACCGCGGACAGGGCCATCCTCGCGAGCTTCTTCCTTGCGACCTGACCAGTCGAAACCTTTCAAAACTGACACTTTGCTTACACAGTTTCACAGGTAGTTCTAGGTAAGTTATTATCATGGCGAACCTGGCAGACGCACGGGACTCAAAAGCGGATGCCTGCTATCTCGTAAGTCTAAGTAAATAAATAACATCCAGATGCGATCGCAGACGTAGGGGATTATTGTGATCTTTTCTCTTATAAGTCTAAGAAACGAAAGGGACCGGCAAGGCGGAGCGGCTAACACAGCGAACGGAGAAGCTTGAGAGCCGTCTAGAGATCGAGCATGATCCATGTTGGGGCATGGTCGCTCGCGTTTTCCTGCCCACGCGCCCATCGGTCAACACCGCCGTCCACGAGTCGGACCGACAAATTCGGTGAGAGCAGAAAGTGATCGAGCCGCATGCCTTTGTCCTTCTGCCACCGTTCAAATTTGTAATCCCAGAATGTCCAGAGCGGCCCATCCGGATGTAGCTTCCGCATGGCGTCAGTCCAGCCTTGAGCAAGCAGACGCGCAAAGGCCTGTCGGCTCTCGGGTTGGATTAACGCGTTGTTATCCAACGATCGAGTCGGATAGATGTCTTGCGGAGTTGGCACGACATTGTAATCACCGGCCAGCACCACGGGTGCGCCGCTCGCCATGAGTTCGGCGGCGTGGGCAATCAGGCGCTCAAACCAGGCCAACTTGTAATTGAATTTCGGTCCAGGCTGCGGATTCCCATTGGGGAGGTAGATGGAAGTGATCAGAACTCCCTGAACCGCCGCTTCAATGTAGCGAGCTTGATGATCTTCAGGATTTTCCGGCAAGCTTGCGCGAGTCAGCACGGGAACGTGGTTTCGCGCGAGAATGGCCACGCCGTTCCAGGAATGCTCCCCCTGCCAGACCGCTTCGTACCCGAGAGTTCGAAGGGCTTTCACGGGAAAGGCTCCCTGCTCTGCCTTGAGCTCTTGGAGACTCACCACGTCCGGTTCAGCTTTCGCTAACCAAGCCAGGAGGTTGTCGAGTCGCTTGTTGATGTTGTTAATGTTGAAGGTGGCGACTCTCACCGAGTCCCTTTCTGTCCCTGTAGCTGCTGATTTTGCTGCGACGAATCCTTAGACATCACACGGCGAGTCGTTGCCCAAAAGCGTTGCGAGGCCTACGAATAGATCCCGGGCGCCTCATGTCCAAGCTTCTGCACGTATTCAACGTAGGACCCAGGATAAACAGTGGGATGGCGGTCCGTACCGCTTTCGCCTCCCAGTTCCAGCACACGTGAGCCGAGACCTCGAAGGAACATGCGGTCGTGCGATACGAAGATCATGGTGCCTTCAAAATCCTTCAGGGCGTCCACTAGCATCTCCTTGGTCGCAAGATCCAGGTGATTGGTCGGCTCGTCGAGCACCAGGAAGTTTGGCGGGTTGTAGAGCATACGCGCGATTGCCAGCCGCGACTTTTCTCCGCCGGAGAGTGCGCGGATCTTTTTGTCCACGTCGTCGCCGGAGAACTGGAATGCTCCTGCCAGGTTCCGCAATGACCCGAGACCGTCCTGGGGGAAATCCTGTTGCAGCTGTTCGATGACGGTGAGATCGGAATTGAGCACGTCCAGGGATTGTTGCGCGAAGTAGCCCATATACAGGTTGGCGCCGAGCCGCACGCTTCCCGTATCTGGAGCACTGGCCCCGGCAATCATCTTGAGCAGCGTGGTCTTGCCCGCGCCGTTTCTCCCCATGACGGCCCAGCGTTCTCCGCGGCGTATGGTGAGATTGAACCCTTCGTAAATAACTCGCGAGCCGTAACTCTTGTGCAGATTCTCAAGGACGGCCACCTGTTCGCCGGATCGCGGAGGAACGCGAAAGTCGAATTTCACGACCTGCCGTTTTTTGGGCAGCTCGATCTTCTCGATCTTGTCCAAGGCCTTAATCCGGCTCTGCACCTGAGTCGCCTTGGCCGCGTGCGTCCTGAAACGATCAATGAAGCGCTGTTCTTTGGCAAGCATGGACTGCTGCCGGGAAAATGCTGCCTGCTGATTGCTCTCTCGCACCGCCCTTTCGCGCTCGTAGAAGTCATAGTCACCCGAGTAGGTGATGATTTCGCCGCCATCAATCTCTGCAATCTTTGAGACCAGACGATTCATGAACTCGCGGTCGTGCGAAGTCATCAGCAGCGCGCCAGGAAATGATTTGAGAAACTGTTCGAGCCAGATGATGGATTCGATGTCGAGGTGGTTCGTCGGTTCGTCCATCAGCAATACGTCCGGCATTCCGAGCAGGACGCGTGCCAGCGCAACCCGCATTTTCCATCCGCCCGAGAGAGCGCCCACGTCGCCGTCAATCTGATCATCTTTGAACCCCAGACCGTGGAGCACTTCACGGGCTTGCGATTCGAGCGCATAACCGCCTAAATGCTCGTACTCCTCCTGAACGTGACCGAAGCGCTCAAGGATGCGGTCCATGTCATCAGCCTTGGCAGGGTCGGACATTTCCCGCTGCAAAGCTTCGAGCTCGTGGTGCAGATCGCCGACGCGTCCGCTCCCTGCGATCGCTTCATCCAGAACCGAACGGCCCTGCATTTCCTCGACATCCTGGCGAAAGTATCCGATCGTCAACTTCTTGGGGACAGAGACCGCGCCCTCGTCGGGAGTTTCCTCGCCGACCACCATCCGGAAGAGCGTCGTCTTGCCCGCCCCATTGGGACCGACCAATCCGACCTTTTCGCCGGGATTCAACTGAAACGAAGCATCCACGAAAAGCAACTGCTTGCCATACTGCTTATTGATGTTTGAGAAAGAGATCATTTTGAAGGAGCAACTCGCGGCACGCCGCCTCTTCCAGTGTAGCCCGGCCAGAAAATTGCCGGCCAGCGCTGGCGTCGGATTATTGAAGGTTTGCCCGTGCTCCAGAACGGTGCAAACGCTCCACGCTTACCGAGCAGGTGGAGCAACACCCCACGGGCCGTATGGTAAGCCTGAATGAGCGTTAGGGACGCTTCCGGTCCGCGGAAAGGGTAGAAGCCCACCTGCAGTTCAATCTGGTTTCACGATACTTCTTTCAGCCCGAAATTGCGGACGGCGGGCACTCGATGAAAGGAGTTCGCAATGTCGAACCGAATCTCCCACGCCGCTCGCCCCCTTCCTGATCGCCCGAACCTCCGTCACCTGAAGGATCAAGCTAAGGAACTATTGAATGCGGGTAATATTCGCGCTCTCTCCGATGCTCAGCTTCGAATCGCCCGTCAATATGGGTTCCCCAGTTGGCCCAAACTGAAAGCGCACGTCGATTCGCTTGAAGAACCTGGACAGCTTAAGGATGCGATCGACCTTAACGATCTTTCCCTTGTCCAATCCATGATGTTGCGAAATCCGGCGCTGCATAAGGCTCCGCTGGGCTATGCCAAGGACGGACCTCTTACCTGGGTGGCTGAATGTCGAGTGCCGCGGGTACCACCGGATCGCACCCGTTTGGCCATAGCGAAATGGATGATCGAGGCCGGTTCAGACATCCATCAGGGAGGCGATGCACCCCTGATGCGCGCCGCACTCGACAGCGAGCGAATTCCGATGATGGAATTGCTCGTTGCCCATGGCGCAGACGTGAACGCAGTATGGCATGGGGACTATCCCATTATCTTTGCCGCCTGCGAGACGCTCAACCCCATGACCCTGCGCTGGCTGTTAGAGCATGGCGCAGATCCCAATTGTGGGAGCGAGGCGAAATGGAAGTCACGAGGCATTCTTCACCCAAGTACGGCGCTCGACTATTTGCTAGGTGCCTACGTCCGAGATCCTGAAGTGCTGGCCACCTGCATTGAAATCCTTCTTCGCGCCGGGGGGAAATCCAAGCATGCGCCTCCTGCGGTGTTGGCAGTGATTCGCGGCAGTATGACCGAACTGGTCGGTCTGCTGGACGCAAGTCCAAGTCTGATCCACCAACGATTTCCTGAACTCGATTTTGGTACCACGGCAGCTCGCATGCTTACCCTGCGCGGTGGAACGTTGCTACACGTGGCGGCTGAGTTTCAAAACCTGGATGTCGCGCCCCTATTGCTGGATCGTGGCGCTGATGTCAATGCAACAGCGATGCTGGACGAAACCGGCATTGGCGGCCAAACACCCATATTCCACGCCGCGACACAGCGAGAGGACGCTGGGCTTCCGCTCGTCAAATTGTTGGTGGAGCGAGGCGCCGATCTCACCGTCCGCGCAAAACTCCCAGGACACTATGAGGCCCCGGGTGAAGTCGTGGAATGCACGCCCCTTGATTACGCGCTGCTATTCCCGGGGGACCAAGGACCGACGGCGGCTTACCTGGGAAGCCGGGACGTACGGACTCTTGGCAGGGCGTCGCGCGAATAGTACCTGACTTGCTGGCGAAGGGTAGAGCAAAGTCGTGGTTTGTCGGCAATCCTTCTATGGGGGGCACAACGCGGGTCCGTTCCGGAAACCTTAAGGGTGGGCGGCGGAGGCGTAAAAGACCAAAGACCGGGGACAGACGGGACGTTACACTTGTTTTCCTTTACTTTCTGAGAGAATACTCGGGGCACGTCCCGTCTGTCCCCGGTTTTCCGTTCCCGGTTTTCCGTTCGGAACACTTCGCCCCACTGTCCCGCAGAAACGTGGAGACAGAAATGTGGCGACATTACGGGTCGAATCTCACACTCAGAGTCGGAGCACGACGAGTGTCATGTCATCATGCTGCGGCGCGCCGGCGGCAAAGGCGTCGGCCGCGCGAAACAAGCGCTGCAGCAACTCCTCAGCGCTCAGGTCCGCTTGCGCTTGCGCCTCAGCGATCATTCGGTGTTCGCCCCACTCGTCTTCTGAGGCGTTCATTGCCTCGCTGATGCCGTCAGTAAAGGCCAGCAGAATATCGCCGTGGATTAGGTGAAGCGTCTGCCCCTTGTAGACCGCGCCGGCAAGCAGCCCGATGACGGGGCCGCCGTCTGCCAGGCGAAACACTCGCCAAGCGCCGTCTTCTTTGCGCAGCACCGCCGGAGGATTGTGTCCGCCGTTGACGTAGTGCAACGTGCGCGAGGCACAATCCAGTTCGGCGTAGAACAAGGTGGCATAGCGGTTGGAGTCGGACGCCTCGTAGAGAAGGCGGTTGACATTGGCCATCTTGGTCCCGAGATTCGTGGTCCCCAGATCGCCAGCGCCACTCAGCACTTGGCCGCGCAGGCTGGCGTGAAGGCTCGCCATCAAAAGGGCGGCGGACATGCCCTTGCCGCTGATGTCGCCAATCGCAATACCCAGGCGCTCGCAACCCTGCGCCGTTGTTCTGCTGGCGGAAGAGATGTTTTCGCCGGGCGCATGCCCTGCTTCGGTCCGCGAGCCCTCACGGATGTCGATGAGGTCGTAGTAGTCGCCGCCGACTGCCTGGGCGGGTCTGCAGCGCGCGGCAATCTCTACGCCCGCAACGTTGGGGAACGTCTGCGGGAATAATCGCTCCTGCACCTCGCGGGCAATCTCGAATTCACGTTCGAGCTTGGCGCGGGACAAGGCCTCCTCGGCCAGCGTGGGAATAAGCTTGTAGACGTTGACGAGTATGCCCGACGGCAAAGCCATGGTGGTGCCCAGCGCAAATCCGCGTGGCAGGGATCCGCCCTCGAAAAAGCGTTTGCCTTTACCCAGCATAATAGGATTGACCAGCAGAACCACCTCGTCCGCCAGTCCATGATCGAGCAGCACGGTCGTCAGCGTCGAGCTGCCCGTGACGATCAGTTCCGGGCCGTTCCGGGCCTTAATGCGTCGAACGCTATCCACAAGGTCCGATCCAATGGCCTCGAATGGACCCCATTCCAGACTCTCCGGTCTGTGAGTTACGACATACTTCGTTGCCGCATTCATGCGGTCCGCCATCGGACTCTTCGGCGCTTTCGGCCAGAAACCCGACCACTGATCGTAGGTTCGGCGGCCAATCAACAGGTCGCGATTGCCGTACATCTCGTTTACTATCTGTAGTCCCGCAGGCGAGCGATATTGCGCGGTCCAGTCTCCGTATGGGAACTTGTCCTCCGGACCGGCGGTGGTCATCTGGATCACGCCATCGAGCGAGATATGCTCGATGATTTTGAGTTTGCGCATATTGATCTACTATAAATGTTCGGTTTGCGCCTTCGTGAGGCACCCACTGGATTCGCCCCTGAAAGACAACGAGATGCGAAAAGGGTTTACGAGAAAACCACAATCGGACGAGCCCGCGACGCGAGTCAAGAACTACATCACGCCGAGCGGGTTACAGCGCCTCAAAGATGAGCACCGGTTTCTGCTCACCAGGGAACGTCCGGCCGTGACGGAAGTGGTGGCGTGGGCTGCCAGCAACGGTGATCGCAGTGAAAACGCTGACTATCAGTATGGCAAGCGGCGCCTGCGTCAGATCGATGGGCGGATTCGCTTTCTCACGAAGCGAATCGAAGCCGCGGAAGTGGTGGACCCGGAAGCTCCGAGAGCGGGGCAGGTGGCGACGAAGGCTTTCTTCGGAGCGACCGTGCGCTATGCCAATGCCGCGGGCGCGGAAAGAGTGGTGAGCATCGTGGGCACCGACGAGATTGATCTCAATCGCAACCACATCAGTTGGGTGTCACCTCTGGGGCGCGCATTGATGAAGTCGGCAGCGGGTGACAGCGTAGTCCTTCAATTGCCGGGCGGTAGAGAATACCTGACCGTGCTGGAAGTGTGTTACGAGCGCATTTCTGTAGAACCGTTCCGTGAACCACCTGGATCCGAGTCCTCGGCAAAGCGACTCCCTCGCCGACGCTAACCCACCTGACGAAGAAACAGCGAGACTAGCTTATCGCAACGAGGTGCGGGGCCGCACTTCCACGCGGGCGGGACGGCGCAATAGCATAAATACGGTGCAACACAATCAGATCTGGGCTGGTGAAAAAATGACTGGCGGGCGAGCCCTTGCCGACGGTGCCGAAAGCTTCGCGCGTCGACGAACGCTAAGTCAATTCTCGGTCTGCAGGCAGCAGAGAGGAAAGATCTTCTGATCGGGGTGCGCTGTGGAAAATTGCGAATTGACAAGAATGCCACACGGGAAGGGAAACGCAGCGCTTGGCGCCGCTCGGCCATAGCTTCACAGACACCAAGTGGTCCGCTTCGCGCGAAATCAAAAGATAGCTAATGAGTGGTAGAATTTCGAACGGGTGCTCTCTTGTGACTTGGCAATGGGGCTCTGAGCCCGAGAATCGCCGGTACAGCGTTTCACAGGCGGGGGAACAAGAAGCTGTGGGAATCGGCGAAAACCGACACACTTTCTTACACAGTTTCACATTTGTCGTTTGGGATGGCAACGAAGTAGAACGCGGAATTAGCTGTTGAATCAAGCACTTCCACGAAGTGCCGGGATGGCGGAACTGGCAGACGCAGCGGACTCAAAATTGGCATCGATCATCCACATGCCGGCGACCATGGAGCGCTGAACCGCCGGGCTGTGCCACTTCCGGTGAACGGAAGGACGGGCAAGGCATGCATGTGCTGAGCCAGCACTTCGGGCTGCTGCTGCGCAGGCGCAGAGAGCAAGACTCGACAGGCGTGAGCGGAGAGACATTTCCTAGCCTCCAGAATGGCTCTTAGCAACTCGTCCCTTGGGCCCTCCCGTGCTGTCGCACGAGTGAGCGCACACTCCGCTGAAAATAGGCAACGTTCGACGCGCCGAATCACTTTGTTACGAAATCCGAACCGGGCCAGCGTTCTCATGGAAATAGGCGTTTGCAATTGTTGCAAGGCCGCTATTTGGTTTTCGGAATCGCGAACACGCGGCAAGATGTGATTCATCGGCTGTGTACGGATCAGATGCGTGCAGACAATTACTCTTTATGCCGCCAACATCTGCATCCGTTTTGGACGCGCGATCCTCCGTTTGCGCGAAAAGCAGAAGATCAGCCAGGAACAAGCTGCAGAACGATGCGGTCTCACCGCACTTAATTAATTACAGCGGAGTTGAACGCGGAGTGAGGGACCTGTCCTTGGTCAACATCGAAAAGATTGCCAAGGGCTAAAGACCAGCCCGCGGAACTCGTTTAGCCGCGTCTGAATGCGCGAATGCGCTTGAGCCTTCGTTGAGTCGAGGTTGTCCGATTGAATGAGTTTCAGCATCGTATCGCGGGAACCCGGCCCTTGCGGATGCGGCACGCTCCTTTGCGCATGTTTTCCTCCTGTAATTATTTCACTTGACTCGCTGGCCCAGACTCCAAATAGATGGAGGACTCAATGCCAGTTTTTATTTGCCGGTGGCCTAATGTCGATTTCTCGGCGGTGCAGGCGACCTCGCGGGATGATGCAGCGCTCTTGCTCGATGAAGTGGGGAACGATGATAACTCGGAGCTGTTCACGGTACGTAACTTTCTTGCTACGTTTTGCTAGGTCGAAAGCTTATTGTGGGGTTAGTCGGGGATTAAGAGGCTTGTGCTTCCAGTAACTTGCGCGTTATCAACAGTAAGTTCGGTTCGGTTTCAACTGGCACAAATATCCATACTGCGTCCGGCAGTCCGTCGACTTCACCTGCACCTGCAAAACCCTCTCCCCGGACTCAATTCCCACATCATAAGTCGACGAATCACCCTACGGCTTCGATACTCGAAATCCTTCCCGCACCGCCGCGCCATAAACGGCAACTCTGCCCACCATTGACAGCTTTTGTCCGAGGCTCAGCAAGGCGGAAAGTCGGAGAACATGCGCTAACCACAAGTTTTGCTGATGGCTGAGGTCCGCTGAGGTCCGACAACTGAGATCCGACGACTCCCCCGCTGCTATAATTAAGGATTGCGCTCATGTCCACGAAACGCCTGATTCGCTCCACAACAGTTTTATCCATCCGCCGCAACGGCAGCGTGGTTCTCGCCGGCGATGGACAAGTCACGCTCGGCGAGTCCGTCATCAAACACTCGGCAAAAAAGATCCGCCGCCTTTACAACGACAAAATTCTCGCTGGATTCGCCGGCTCGACCGCCGACGCCTTCACGCTCTTCAGCCGCTTCGAATCGAAACTCGAGCAATACCACGGCAATCTCGGACGCGGCGCCGTGGAACTCGCCAAAGATTGGCGCACTGATAAATTCCTGCGCCACCTCGAAGCATTGCTCCTGGTCTGCGACAAAGAACAAACATTTTTGCTCAGCGGACAAGGCGACGTGATCGAACCCGACGGTGGTGTGGCGGCTATTGGGAGTGGCGGTCCTTATGCGCAAGCCGCAGCCGAGGCGCTGGCTCGGCATACCGAACTCTCAGCCCGCAAGATTGCCGAAGAAGCCATGAAGATTGCGGGCAAAATGTGCATCTATACGAATGATGCGGTAACCATCGAAGAACTTTAGCTATGGCCATTTATTTACCCAGCAGCGCCGAAGAAGGGCAACTCGCACTCGACGAGCTCACTCCCCGCGAAATCGTAGTTGAGCTCGACAAACACGTTATCGGCCAAAAAGATGCGAAGCGTGCCGTCGCCATCGCCCTGCGCAACCGTACGCGCCGCCAAAAGCTAACACCTGAATTAGCCGAAGAAATCATCCCCAAAAACATAATTATGATTGGGCCGACGGGGGTGGGGAAGACGGAAATTGCGCGGCGTCTGGCGAAGCTGGCGAATTCTCCGTTTTTGAAAGTGGAGGCGTCGAAGTTTACTGAGGTTGGATATGTGGGGCGCGATGTGGAGTCGATGGTGCGTGATCTGGTGGAGATCGCGATCGACAACGTGCGCGAGGAGAAACTGGAGGATGTTACTGACAAGGCTGAGTTGAATGCGGAGGAGCGGTTGCTGGATATTCTTCTGCCGCCATCTCCACCGAGCCGGCCTGCGGAGCCGACTACCACTGGGGGAGTGGTGATCGATGGCAATACGGCGCTGACTGAATCTTCTTCGCGGACGCGCGAGAAATTGCGGCAGCAACTGCGCGAGGGAAAGCTCGATGAGCGGCAAGTTGAGATCGATGTGCGGGAGAGAAATTTCCCATCCTTCGAAATCATGACGAACCAGGGCGTCGAGGAGATGGACATCAATATCAAGGACATGCTGCCGAACATCTTTGGCGCGCGAACCAAGAAGCGGAAGATGAAGGTGAACGAGGCGTTTGAATATCTCATTCAGGAAGAAGAGCAGCGGCTGATCGATATGGATCAAGTCACACGGATGGCGATTGACCGCGTGGAAAATTCCGGAATTGTTTTTCTGGATGAGATCGACAAGATTGCGGGTCGCGAGGGCGGGCACGGTCCAGATGTTTCGCGTGAAGGGGTGCAGCGTGACATTCTGCCGATTGTTGAAGGCACAACCGTGAATACGCGCTATGGGATGGTGCGGACGGATCACATTTTATTTATCGCGGCGGGAGCGTTTCACGTTTCGAAGCCGAGCGACTTGATTCCGGAGTTGCAGGGGAGGTTTCCGATTCGAGTGGAGCTGCAGTCGCTGACCATGGAGGATTTCGTGCGGATATTGACGGAGCCGAAGTCTTCTTTGGTGAAGCAGTACACGGCGCTGCTGGAGACTGAAGGAGTGAAGCTGGAGTTTACTCCGGAGGCGCTGCAGGAGATTGCGCACTTTGCGTTTCGGGTGAATGAGAGCACGGAGAATATTGGAGCGCGGCGGCTGCATACCATCATGGAGCGAGTGCTGGACGAGTTGAGCTTCGATGCTCCGGAACGAAAAGGCGAGCATGTAACCGTGGATGCGGATTATGTGCGGAAGATGCTGACGGATATTGTGAAGGATCAGGATTTGTCGAGATATATTCTGTAGGAAAATTTGAAATACAGAAGTAACAGGGGAATACAGGAAAGTCTCGAAGCTCCTCGGCTGGTCCGGAGTGTCCACCCCTTTTCAAATTTGAATGACGGGTCTGAGCCTTCGGCAAAAGGGGCTAGCCTGGAGTCTGGGAAATTGCGCGGTTTACCTCAGCGGCTAAAGCCGGCGATCAGGAGATTCGGTTAGCGCAGCGCTGAAAGCGCTGCGCCTCCCAAAATCGAGTGGTGACATTTCCGGAGTTTAGTCGTTAACATCCCGCGAAAAAAAAGGCGGTGCTTTCGCACCGCCTGGTCCCCCTAGAAGTTCAGCTTCAGCTGGAGTTGGATGACTCTTGGTGACGCGTCCGCGCCCAGACCAGAACCGTAGATGCTGGTCGGAGTGCTGACGGTCTGGATAATCTGTCCGAAGTTCGGAGCATCCGCGTTCATGATGGGGAAGTAGAAATCCGGGTGATTGAACAAGTTGAAGAAGCGTGCACCCACGGATAGCTGAGAGCCCTCCCACCTGGGTATGCCAAATCCCTTCTCGACGCCGAAATCGGTATCGAAATAGCTTGGCCCCCGATACTGGTTCCGAATTTGAATCCCGTAGTTGGTAGTGGGATCGGGGAACTGGCCCAGACTCATGCATGGATTAGGAATTCCGGTGGTGGATACGGTAGCCGCCGAGGCACCGCACGAGATGCCGCCTGGGCCAACGTTGGCGCCGCTGAAGATGGTTTGAGGATTGCTGCTGCCGCCGAAGTTCGTTGACTCCAAAGCGTCCGTTACGGCCGAGCTATACGGGGTAAAGGGCAGCCCGGAGTGTGCGAAAATGGTGCCCGAGAAGGTCCAGCCCTTCAGCAGCGCGTCTGGACCCCAGTGAGTAATGTGGCGGAAGGCATCTCCCCAGACGTAGTTCATGCTGAAGTTATTGCGGATGTCATAGTCGGCATTCCCGTAGTTGTACTGCCGGAGGTTGCTCGGATTTTCCGGGTAAATAATGTCCGAATACTCGCCGGCAGTGTTCACCCCAAAGGGAGAGAGAGAGTTATTCGAGATCTCATCCAGAGCGTGACTCCAGGTGTAGCTGGCCTGGAACTGGAAGCCTCCACCGAAGCTGTGGTTTAAGGTCGTAATCAAACCGGCGTAATTCGAGTTGGCCAGATTTTGGACCTGGTTCACTACCCCGAAACGTGAGTCCGGTTCGGTGCTTGGAAGATTCGCAAAAGTAGGACCGAGCAACGGACCCGCCGCCGGGGTGGCAGATTGCAGCTGGCTGGCAATGCAGCAATAGGCATTCGCGGCGGCGTTCGATATTTCCTCATGGGAGCCGTGATTGCCTACGTACATGACGCTCAGGGTTGAGTGCCATCCCACAGACTGCTGAACTTCCAGGCTCCACTTGTAATAGAGCGGAACTTTAACCGGGTTGGCGTTTCCGAAATTGAATGCGGTAACCGGGGCGCCGGCCGCATAACCGGCCTGAAAACTGGTGTTTGCGGCGGCAGATTGCTGATATAAAGTGCAGCTGGTGCCGCACGTAGCCCCAGGGAAGGCTCCCGTTTGTCCAGGCGCGATATACCCGCTAAATGTGTTGAACCCGGGATCCAGCGGGGCGTTCTGTAGGAAAGTGTCGATCGCGCCGGTGGGCAGGGCGTCGGCAAAGATTCCGATTCCGCCGCGAACGACGGTCTTCTGCGATCCGCCCGGCGACCAAGCGAAGCCAACCTTGGGCTGCCAGGCGATGCTGGTCACAGAAGGAAATGCCTGGTGTTGGTTTGCAAGAATTGCGCTGTTCACAGGCTCGGAGCTTTGTCCGAAGGCGCCCGGAGCAAGCCTTTGGAAGCAGTTGATTTGGCAGATGGGATTGGAAAGATGATCAGCTCTGAGGCTGAGGGTCAGTTTCAGGTTATTTGTAACCCGGTAATCGTCGGCGGCGTAGAGACCGAGCTGGTAGAGCGCGATGGGAACTTCCGTACGCGAGGGGAAATTTTGCGCGATGATGTCCCCAGAGCCACCGGTGCCACCAGTGGCAAAGTTCTCTAACGAAAATGCGCCTACTTCTGGCGTGATGAAGAGGAAGTTTTGATCGGTGATGTCATCGCGCCGGAAGTTAGCTCCAACCTTGAAGTTGTGCCGTCCCCGAACCCAGCTGAAGTCATCCACGAATTGGTACTGAGTGATGTTGCGTCCTTCCGGCATCACCTCGTTGTCCGGATTCAGAGCGGACAGGGTACCGTCAAAAAGCGCAAAAGCTTCAGTACCGGCCGGAGTCCCGGGAACGGGGAGTGCGGCTGCGGCCGCAGCCGGATTTTGCATGGCGAATCCAGCGCTGTACCACAGCATGGAGGCCTTGAAGTCGTTGACTTTGTCGGAGCCGAAGACATGAGTTTCACCGATCTGACTTTGCCATGCCGGCTGGTTGCTGATCACGTTGAAGGCGGAATCGATTCCGTCGGTGTAAGTCGCCTGGAGGCCGTGTTCGTACTGCACCCGGGCGAACAGCTTGTCATTGTGCCCCAAGTTCATGTCGTACTTGCCCACGTATAGCCGATCGTGGGTGTGGGCCGACAGCGCAGCCTGAACGCTAACTCCGCAGGGGTTAGCTGCTCCGAATGCGGTTCCAGCCAGGGTTGTAACGTCGTTGCAATCGCCCCCCAGTATTTGCTTTGCACCAGCTTGCGACACCCGGTTATAGAGACCGAAAACCGTGTTGTAGAACGGAACCGAAGCCGATAATCCAGTCGTGTTCAGGTTGGCAATGACAGCGGTCTCGAAGGCTGGGGTGGGAACCTGAAGAGTTTGGGGCGAAGGGATGGCCAGCTGCAAACCTTCCACGTCGAAGAAGAAAAATGCCTTGTCCTTCTTGATGGGGCCGCCGAAGGAGCCGGCGAACTGATTGTCGTTTACAAAGGGACGGGGGTCGACATCGCTGCCGGCGAGTCCGTTCGACTGATTTCGGAAGTAGTTATTGGCATTCAGGATGTCGCCATTCCACCAGTAGATCGCATTTCCGTGGAAGGAGTTGGTGCCCGACTTGGTGACGTAGTTGACGTTGGCTCCAGCCAAACCGCCGTAGGCTCCGCTGTAGCCGTTGGAAACGACGGTGCTCTCGGAAATATCGTTTAAGCCGAGGGTAAGGTTGGTGGCACCGCTATTGTTGACGTTGAAATAAGGATCGTTGTCGTTCGAACCGTCGATGGTGAACAAGTTGGATGTGGCGGGCAGACCATTGACTTCGAAGTTGCCGCCGCCGAACATGGCGCCGCCTGCGGTATTCACGACCGCACCGGGCGAAGTGAAAGCCACGGCTGATAAATCGTTGCCGGGGTTGGGCAGCAACTCCACGGCCTTAGCATTAAAGTTGGCGGTAACGTTGGCGTCTTCTGTTTCGAGCTGCGTCCCGGCTGCAGTGACCTCAACCGTAGTGGAGGAACTGCCGAGCTCAAGTTGAAAATTGAGCGAAGGGCTGGCACCCAGAGCTACTGTGACTCTCTTTTGGCTGGTCTGAAATCCGGCCACAGTCGCCGTCACCCGGTAGTTGCCGGGCTTAAGATAGGTAAATTGATAGTAGCCAGACGAACCGCTTTTGACGTTGACCACGGAACCTTCGTCCAAGCTTCTGAGTTCCACGTTAGCGTTGGGTACTACAGCACCGGACGGATCGGTAATCGTTCCAGCCAGTTCTCCGGTAGTTATGGTCTGTGCCGATGCCTGAAAAACCCCCGTGAGGACAAAGAGCGCAAGTAATGTAGATATCAATCTGGGTTGCATATACTTCTCCGCTTTCATTGATTTCTTGTCAGTGGTTATCCGTAAGACGGGATTCTTGGCAGTAGTTATTGGATAAACACAGAACTGTTGCTAACGGGTGCAGCTTGATTGCCTAAGCCCCGGACGGTGGCGTCCCAATTAGATCAATCATTTGCAGAAGACGAGTTTCTTGACATTACGGCAAATGGAATGCGACGAGAATTACACCTACGTATTCTCATAATTATGTCGAAAACATGCATGAATACTGATCGAAACATAACTTTCACAGTGTTATGTAAACTATGGCCAAACTTTATAGTTTGGCAGGCAGCTTCCAGGTGTGAAGTGTGAATCTAAAAGACTTAGGAGCACCCGCTTCCAGGCGAGTCGTTCCCACACGGCAGGTGGTTTCCTGTGCCGCGCGCGTCTGATGTACTCTGTTGTTTCCGCATGAAAATTCCGACAGGAAAGATGGCGCTGGCCCTGGGAGCGTTGGTTGTGACGACGGCATGTGCCTCGATCGGTCCGCCAGAAGCGCCTTCGCTGGAGTTGCCGAAGTCGCCTTCGGACTTGCACGCTGCCAGAAAAGGCGGCCGGGTGACGCTGACGTGGACGATTCCTGCGCGTACCACGGACCGGCAGAGTGTGCGCTATCTGGGAAAAACGGATATTTGCCTCAGCGTCGGGGCCGCGCTCAAGAGGTGTGGAACGCCGGTGGGCGAGGTCGCGCCGCCAACGGGCTTCGAGCAAGCGGCCAAAAAATCGTCCGGGAAGAAACTCAGTGCAACTTTCACGGAGACTCTGACGGCTGCACTCGAGCAGGAACATCCGACAGAGTTTGCGACGTTTGCGGTCGAAGTGCTGAATAAGGCGGGGAGGGGCGCGGGGATTTCGAATCAGGCGCATGTGCCGCTGGTGCCCACGCTGCCACCTTTTGCCGGTTTTTCCGCGAAAGCTACGGCGCCCGGCGTGTTGGTTTCGTGGAAGTGCCCACCCATATCAGGCAGGGGAGAAATGGGAATCAAATATTTGTTCCGCATTTATCGGAGGCCGGAATCGAGCGCGAATGCTACTAAGATCGCTGACGTGCAAGCGACGGGGTGCGCAGTTGGGCCGAGCGTTCTAGTTGCGCTGACAGGGCAAAATTCCGAACCAGCTACAACCGCGGCGACGGAGCAAGAAATCGAAGCAGAGAAGAACGGTAATTCTTTTCTTGATCAAACTTTTGAGTGGGAGCTCACATATTTTTACCGAGGAACAGTGGTAAGCGTGATCGAGGTGGCGGGCAAGCCGGCGATTGAAGTAGAAGGCGACGACACACCGGAAGTGAAAGTATTTGCTCACGACATTTTCCCGCCAGCAGTGCCGTCCGGATTGCAGGCGGTGTTTTCTGGGACGGGGCAGCAGGCGTTCATCGATTTGATATGGGCTCCGGTTGCGGACACGGACTTGGACGGATACAACGTCTACCGCCACGAAGCGGGTGGGGTAGCGGCGAAGGTGAACTCAGAATTGGTGAAGACGCCGGCGTTTCGGGATATGAAGGTTGTGGCGGGCAAGACTTACTTTTATTCGGTGGCGGCTGTCGATCAGCGAGGGAATGAGAGTGGGCGCTCGGAGGAAGCCAGTGAGAGTGTACCGTAGACTTAAGAAAACCTCAGCGGCTAAAGCCGTGATAATGAATTGGCGCTTATCGCAGCGGTAAAAGCACTGCGCCACCCGAAATCCTGTGCCACCCAAAATCGGGCGCCACCAAAGGCCCTTGCGCGATCCATAGTCCAACACGATCCAAAATCTTGCGCTAGAGATAAGTTTCATTTGTCTTGAAATTTGTTCTCGAAACTGCTCGCTGATTTCCTTTTCTCATGGTTAGATAGATTTTATGAAATATTGCCGGTTTCAACTGCATGGAGAAGCGCATTACGGGCTGGTCGAGTCGGTGGCGGGGCGTGATTCGATCTTGAGGATTCTACTGACGGCTCCGGAAGAATCTGATGGGGATGTGGAAGGTCTGCGGACCCGGCGGATCGAACCGGTTGGGCTGGATGAGGCTGCGCTGCTTCCGCCGGTGCGGCCGTCGAAAATCGTTTGCGTGGGACGAAATTACCGGGAGCATGCTGCGGAGTTGGGGCATGACGTGCCGCAGGAGCCGTTATTGTTTTTGAAAGCGCCATCGGCCCTGCTTTCGCCGGGAGGAACGGTTGTGCGGCCGAAAATTTCAGAGCGCGTGGATTATGAAGGCGAGCTAGGAGTGGTGATCGGGAAGAGATGCCACCGGCCGTCGGCGGATGAAGATGTGCGAGCGTACATTCTGGGATACACGTGCGTGAACGATGTGACGGCGCGCGATCTTCAGAATAAAGACGGCCAGTGGAGCCGGGCGAAGGGCTTCGATACTTTTTGTCCGATAGGGCCGGTGGTGGTGGATGGGCTTGATCCGTGGGCGGGCGTGGGAGTGGAGACGCGGGTGAATGGCACGGTGCGGCAGTCGGGCACTACGCTGAATTTTATTTTCGCGCTGGATGTTGTCCTCCGCCACATAGCGCAGGCCATGACGCTGTTTCCGGGCGATGTGATTGCGACTGGAACTCCGGCGGGCGTGGGGCCGGTGGTGGCCGGAGATGTGATGGAGGTCAGCGTGGAGGGAGTGGGAACGTTGAGGAATTCTGTGGCGGACGAGTGATGCGCGATCCTACTGCAGGCGGAAGCGTTCGCGCATGAGGCGTTGCAGGCGGGGTTTGTAGAGAAGATCGTAGGCGAGTTCTTTGTCGGGGAACATGGCCAGGGCGGCGCGCTTGGCGCCGGCGGCGAGTTCGGAGGCTTCTTCGACAGTCAGGCTGGTGTCCTGACTGATTACGGAGGAGACCATACTGATCATCAATTGTAGGCGGCGGATTCTGCGGGCTTCGTCGTCGGCTGCGTTCTGATCGGCTTCCGCTGCGGCGAGAGATGGATACTCCTCAGCATCCGATTGTTCTCCGAAAGTCATAGCGTCCTTTTTGAACCCAAGGGCTTCTTGCCCCACAGATTGGATGTTGTTGCGCAGTTCGACGTTGCGCCGCTTTGTTGAGGATATTGCGCCTATTGCGACCAAAAGTGAATGGTCCGAAGGTGCTTGGCCAGGACGAGGGCTTGCCCACGAAACGCGCGATTTGGATTCGAACCTGTGAAGCAGGTTAGAATCGCAGAGAACATCTTAAGAGAAAGCGGAGATGACATGCCAGAGAAGTCGAATGCGGCGGCGGAACAACGGCGACCAGATCCGAATGAGAAGCTGGTGAAAGTGTTTGACAGCGAACAAGAATCCGAGGCGATGGTGGTCAAGGGTTTGCTGGATTCGGCGGGGATTGAGAACGATCTGAAGTCCGGCAGTTTTTTCCAGGATGCATTTCCCGGGCTGGGAGGAATGATTATTCTGGTGCGGGAAGAGGATGCCGAGAAGGCGCGGACTTTGATTGCGGATTCGAGGCAGCCGGGTGCGGCGCGTGAAGTGGACGATGATGAGACTAAGAGTTAAATGGCACTCGCTTAAGCTAATAAGCCCCGGAGCCCATACCGGACGCCACGCGTGAGCCCTCTCAAAACCCCCAGTCTCCGGCAGCTTCGCCACTACACGATCGCGCGCAGCCTTTTCAAGCCCACCAGCCTGCCGAGGGCGATTGCGCGCCTGGGCTTTGTCCAGGCCGACCCGATGCGCGCGCCGGCTCGCGCCCAGGATCTGATTCTCGCGCACCGCGTTAAGGACTATCGCGCCCGCGACCTGGAGCGCCGCTACCCGCGCTTAGCGATCGAAGAGGCCTTCTTCATCAACTACGGTTTCCTGCCTCGCGAGGCCCTGGCCCTGCTGCATCCGCGCGCGGCGCCGCGCGCCTGGGACGCCAGGCTGCAGGCTCGCGCCCAGGAGGTGCTGGCCTTTGTGCGCCAGCTCGGTTGTACCCACCCTAAGGACGTGCAGGCGCATTTCGACCATGGCTGCATCAAGCGCTGGGGCGGCGACCTGAAGGTCAGCTCGCATCTGCTGGAGGGCCTCCACTATTGCGGGCTGCTGCGCGTGGCGCGCCGCGAGGCCGGCACCCGGGTCTACCAGGCGATCGAGCACACGCCGCCGGACGGCACGCCGGACGACAGCCCCGAGGCCAGGCTCGCGCGTGCCGGCCAGTTGCTGGACATGGTGGTGCAGCTCTACGCGCCGCTGCCTGCGGCCAGCTTGGGCTATCTGTGCGGACTGCTTCGCTCTGGAGTGCCGCACTTGGCCGCTGAGGTGAGGCAGGTCCAGGAAAACGCCAAATCCCGCTATGCCCATGCCCAGGTCAACGGCCTGCTGTGGTTCTGGCCGAAGGGCGAGAAGCCCATGGCCTCCCGGAATCCAATCGACGACAGGCTGCGCTTCCTCGCGCCCTTCGATCCCGTGGTCTGGGACCGACGGCGATTCCAGTTGTTCTGGGGCTGGGAATACAAGCTGGAGGCCTATGTGCCCGCCCACAAGCGCTGCATGGGCCATTACGCGATGCCCATGCTATGGGGCGAGCAAATGCTGGGCTGGGCCAATCTGAAGGTGGTCGATGGCCGGCTGCTGCACGAGCTGGGCTTCGCCGGCCCGCGGCCACGCGGCAGCGCCTTTCATCTGGCGCTGGACGAGGCATTGCAGCACATGCAGGAGTTTCTGGAACTCTAGCACTCCTACGGCTTTCGTCGGTGGGGAGACACGCAGGAGCAGGATTGCCATCGGGCGCATATTTACCTTGCCGGCGTAGGTGCCGCGCCCGGGTCTTCAAGACTTCGCCAGCGCCGGAAACCTCAGCGCCAACTCGCCCTTGACTTGGTATTCGACTTGTGTGGTCATCTCAGCAGTGAGGGCTTCTGGATTTGGGAACGAGCGGAGGCCCAGACTGGACCGCCGGCATCGATGAGCAAGGTGCCGCCTTGCGGGGTCACCAAGAGGATCGCGTCGCCTTCGCCAACTTCGTTGGCAGTCACTTCAAGAATTCCAGATTGAATTTGTGGCTGGGGCGGCAGGAAGGCGAGAGTCAAGGATGTGGCGAGCAGCGTAACTACTCCGATGGCGGCGAGGAGCACGCGGCGGCGGGCAAGAGTCAGGGCTGGAGACCGGTGTCGAGGACAGCCGACGAGGCTTTTAATTGAATAACTCTTAATTGAGTACCAAGGGCGCCGGCGATGAACGTTGCGAGAGCAGAGTTGCGGCGAGCCACTTTCGGCTGCGGACGAGGTAGAGGGCTGCGGCGAGAAGTGCCAGACCTGCCAAGAGCCACCATAAGACTGGGTGAGAGAAATAAGTTCCGGCAACGATTCCCGCGGCGTAGGACACGGCGGCCCAGAGCATTGGTTGACCCGTGGGTTTGAGTTGGGATTCAAACCGGGATGGAGGGGGCGAGAGGGCGGGATGGGAGGCATTTGCTGCTTGACAATACTATGTGACTCCGCGAGCAGCAAAGGAGAAAAGCTCGCTTTGCTCGCCGGACAGTATCAGCGATCCTTGTCAACGAACCAGGTGCAGAACGCTTTCGAGGTGGTAGGTTTGGGGGAATAGGTCTACGAGATGGGCCTCCTCAACACGATAACCGGCTGACTTTAGCGGAACCAGGTCGCGGGCCAAGGTTGCGGGATCGCAGGAGACGTAGGTCACGCGGGGCGCGCCCGCTTCCGCAAGCAAACACGCCACGCGATCGCCCAATCCGGCTCGGGGCGGATCCACGACTACGACGTCAGGCTTATGGGGCAACTGGGGGAGGACTGCACCATCTCCGGCCCGAACTTTACCTGCCAGTTCGGTCAGGTACCGTTCAGCCGTGGCGTTAACAACCTTCGCATTCAAGGGCAAATTGTATTGAAGATCGCTGGCGGCTGTCTGGGACGACTCGACAGAAACGATGTGGCGGATGCTACAGGCAAGGGCTGTGGAAAACAGTCCAACCCCGGAGTAGAGATCGAGGGCCAGTTCGCCCGAGCGGCTTTTGGTGACGATATCGACGAGCTCATTGATGAGAAAACGGTTGGTTTGGAAGAAAGCCCCGGCGCTTACACGGTAAGCCGCGCTGGCGGTCTGATAGGTCAACTCCGTGGCGCCGACGGAAACTAACGGCGCCCGTATGCCTTTTTGTGGCTCGCGGAATGCTACCACTCCGGAGATTTCCGGCATGGCAGCACACAATTCTTCCGCCCAGGCACGGACGGCGGCGCGCCGAGCCTCGGGGGCGCATAAGAGTTCGAGCAGGAGGCGCGTGTCATTTTCGTTGGAAAAAAATTCCGCTTCACGCACGCCGTCGACGGCCTGGCCTGCGCGTCCGGATTGCCATAAAGCGGCGATACCCCGGTTGATCAGCGGCGAACTGATGGGACATTCTTCTACGGGAAGAAGTTCATGAGAAGCAAACTTGAAATATCCGACGGCAAAGCCGGGGTGTGTCTGCAGCTGCAAGCGGGAACGATTGCGGTAGTTCCAGGGCGGCGAGGGATGTGTCTGGATTTCGCAATCGAGTTCGATCCTGGCGATGCGCCGCAGGTTTTCGCGCACGATTTCCTTCTTGATTTCCAATTGATGCTCGTAGGTGGCGTGCTGGTAGTGGCATCCGCCGCAATGGCCGAAATGCGGACACGGTGGCGGGATGCGATGCGGGGAAGGTTCTACGATGGCCCCGGCGTGGGCGCGTGCGTAGCCGGGCTTTTCTTCGGTGAGCGTGGCGTCGATTTTTTCTATAGAAAGAACAAAAGGGACGAAGACGGCCTTGCCGCGTCCCTGGTTATCGGCAGGAAGGCGAGCCAACCCGTCGCCGCCGTAGATGAGCTTTTCGATGGTTAGGAGCAAGAGTTGATTCTACGGCATGGGTGGTGCAAGAGTCGGGCCGTGGGTTGCGGAAGCTATTCTTGCTGCACCAATTCAACCTTGCGCTTGACGGTGCAGTCAGCGGTTTTGGGCACTAGAATCGGGTGCGCTACGGCGGTTGCCGCCTTTTTGTGGTGCTTGTCCAGGAGACGATTCATCTGGTCGATTAACGAGGCCAATTTGTGCGGATCTTTTTCTTTGTTGCGCCATCACTTTGCAAAGCTTGCCAAACCTTCGGGCTCATCAGGAAGTGCCACGTCGATCTTTCTCCTTTTGGATGACTATTTATCTCTTAATACTCGATTTTATTTCCCAAAACAATACCGCAGATATGTGCGGCGGACTTTCGTTCCAAATTGGGAAGGGGAACGGAAGAGTATTGTTAAGAAAGTACAAACTGCAGTGTCGGAGTTTTGTACGTTATAAGGCCCGCCCGGCGGCGGCGCCAGAAGACCATGCCCATTGGAAGTTGAAACCGCCGAGATGACCGGTGACGTCCACGACTTCGCCGATGAAGAAAAGGCCGGGAATTTTCCGGGTTTCCATTGTTTTGGCCGATAGTTCGTCCGTATCGACGCCGCCGGCGGTGACCTCGGCTTTGTCGAAGCCCTCGGTTCCGGCTGGTGTGATTGGCCAGGCGTGAACCTGCTGCTCGAAGTTGGCTAGGGCTTGATTTGTCCACGAAGTTGGAGCGTGCAGATCCAGCCAGCGGTCGGCGAGACGATGAGGGAGGAACGTTCTGAACTCTGCGCGCAAGGTATTCAGGTTTCTTGGCGTGCTGGAATCGTGGAATGCGGCGGTGACGTCGCGGCCGGGAGCGAGATCGATGAGGACAGGTTGCGAGTGATTCCAGTAGGAAGAGACTTGCAGGATCGCAGGGCCGCTCAGGCCGCGGTGAGTGAAGAGCATTTTCTCGCGAAATTGCTGCGCTGCGCAGTACGCGATCACTTCGGCGGAAACGCCGGCTAGATCGTGGTAGTGGTCCTCGGGGCTCAGAAGCAGCGGCACCAGTCCGGGCCAGGGCTCGCGGGTGGCCAGGCCGAACTGGCGGGCCAACTCATAGCCGAAGGATGTTGAGCCAATTTTTGGAATCGAAAGGCCTCCGGTGGCCACGACCAGCGCCGCGGCACGAAATTCGGCATTCGCTGTGCGAACGACAAAGTCAGTGGTTCGGTCGACTGCCTGAATGTTTGCGTTCAGGATAATTGTCACTCCTTCGTATACACATTCGGTTTCAAGCATCGCGAGGATGTCGCGGGCGGAGCGGTCGCAGAAAAGTTGGCCCAGAGTTTTTTCGTGATAGGGGATATTGTGCTTTTCAACCAGCGCGACGAAATCGGCTGGGGTATAACGAGCCAATGCGGACTTGACGAAGTGCGGGTTCGAGGAGAGGAAGTTCTCCGGTCGGCAGTGGATATTGGCGAAGTTGCAGCGTCCGCCGCCGGAGATCAGGATTTTCTTGCCCGGGCGGTCGGCTCGCTCCAGCACAGCGACGCGGCGGCCGCGTTTGCCGGCTTCGATGGCGCACATCAGTCCGGCTGCGCCGCCGCCGAGGATGAGTGCGTCGAAAGAGTAGGGCATAGGGTTTGCAGATAGCAATTGGCCGCTAGCAAATTAGCGTTCAGCATTCAGATATTACGAGTCTGTGGCGGCTGAATGTAGAGTTCTATCTGCTGAGTGCTGAATATGTTCATCTTCGGATCATGAAGTTTAGTGCATCACATGTAAAAAAGGCTGAGGCGCGGCAGGGCGTATTTTTCCAGAAGGCTCTTGTGGACATATTGTTTTTGCAGTTGCTCGATCTGCGGCGCGGCCATTTTGTGACGGTATGGAGAGAGCTCGCGATCGGCTTGCGCGCGTACGGCCACGATGTCCTCGTAGGGTGTAGCGGTGAGCAGCGCAGCGAACAGCTTTTCTTCCAGTACGGTGAGATTGCGTTCCAGATCTTCCAGCTTCGATGCGATTTTCATTTTGAGTAAGTCCTGGGCGAGTTGGCGGAGTGCAGCGGCGCAATCTGCGGCGACGTCGTGGACTGAAATTCCCCTACTGTGGGGAAGTTTCGCGGCTTCGAGAAGATCGGCATTGCGCCGCAGGAATGTGGCGATCGTCTCCGGCTCAAAGCCTTGCCCGGCGCCTGATTCGCTTGATGCTGGTTCTCCAGCGGCTGCGCCGACGGCCGCTTCTTTCATGTCTTCCGCTGCGGTCAGCACTTCCTGCGAACAGTAGGCCAAGCTGTTTACTTTTTTGGTTTTCGAGGGACGCTGATCGTAGCGGTCGAAGGCGGCATCGATACCGCGCAGTGCGGCCTCGAGAGGAATGCCGGCGTCCTTCCAAGTTTCGATGAGAGCCCAATCGAGCGTGGTGAGCAGCAGGCCTCCGCCGCGGCGGCGCAAGAACTGCTCTTCAATTTCGGTAAAGTAGTTGAAGTGATTTTCCATTTAGCATTTTGCCAATAAGATCCTTGCTCTTGGCGCACAGTTGGCGCACAAACAATCGTGAGTATTTCGGAAATGGTCGGGATTGGCAGTATTTCGTTCCATGTCCTCATCCGAACTTGCTTTGGAAATTCTAACCGCAGAAGAACTTGCCGCCCGCTTGAAAGTGAAAGTTTCGTGGGTGGTCGATCAAAGCAACCAGCCCGGACGCACGACCCCATTCCAGTCGCCAAAATCGGTCGCCACAAACCGCCACGCTTGGGACCAAAAGTTTCGTGGCGTGGGGCACCCGTCGAGGCGCTAACTAGCCAAGGGCTACGCCCTTGATATCCCATCGCACCCGGATGCCGCAACAGGACGTTAGAACGTTGTTACAACGAGAACAAAATTCTCGTTTCACGGGCCATAATGACTAATAGTGTTGAGCAAGCGTTACACCGTTCAAAAACAACGCGGCTGCTGGGTCATGTGTTGGTCGGTATACAACAACGGTAAGCGCAGCCAGTCGACCCACATCCTCGGCAGTTGCCGCAACCACCCGAAGAAGGTAGATGTGAAGCAGGCCGAAGTCTACTAGCAGCGCATCCGAAAGTTGCGCACCGCCTTCGCGGGTTTGCCAATTTCGCGCTTTGTCGAAGGAGTGTTCTTTCCCGATTGCGAAACCCGACTGTCTCGGAACACGGTCAAAACTTTACCGCCAGCAGTGGACCCGAATGGAAACGGCATTGGGCTCCATTTGGCCAGCGGGATGTGATGACCCCCCCACATTCAAGAGGCGCTGGATGCGACGCTCTATGCGGAGCGTGGAGAGGACCGTCCGCAAAGGCCAGAAGAGATTTTCAAAGGCTCTTGTCCAATTATCCCGAGATCGCGGGCAGGCTAAGATTGTCCGACACTTGGGTGTACGAACCGTTGTGAGGCCCAATAAGACCAGTATTAAAGTTTAGCGGTGGGGGCGACGGGCAGAAAAACTCCCGAAACGGGCATAACAAGCCCCCGTCCACCGCCAATTCAACTGGTCGTCAAGACGAATCCCCTCGGCTGAGTGCGGATGCGCAATTCTGCTCTCGAAATCTTCGGCTGCGGGGAATTGATCGCTGTTTGTAGCCAGCTTGGGGAATTCCGCGTGAGGATTCGCTGTGACTTGCGGATGGCTCTTAGCTATCTTGGTCTGGAATGGCATGCGCAGGTGCACGCTGGCAAACTGCAATCGCTATGCCGCACTTCCCACGTCGCATTCCGATTGCAAAAGGAAGAGATTATCGGAGGCCAGACACCAAGAGGGTAGCCGGGAAAGGCGGTTTCGGTGGGTTCTGGCAATGTTTCGGGGTAGTGACGCACTGTTGTCATGCCCTACGATAGCAACCCCGCCTCAGCTTGCCTGTCCAATATTGCATATAAAACCTCAATCGAGCGTGATGACCAAACGTTGTCGGTTCGTCCCGCCAATGCTGTTTTCGGTCAGGAACAGGTCAGTGAGTGCTATTTCAACGGCTATCTGAAAGTGCGGCTCTTTTCTGGGTCGGACTCCGCGCACTTCTCCTAAGATGCTCGCCTAGAATGTTTTCGATATGCACTGCTTCAGCAATACTGTGCAGAATGGCTCAGGTCACAGAGGTGAATTGCCTGAGCTGTTTGCGAAGGGACCGAATCGCTTGTCTGGCGACGCGTTAGGCCGAAAGCCCCAGCTAGTCACACCTCGTTCAACCCGCCGAACCGCCGGATGCGGACCCGCAAGTCCGGTGGTGTNGGAGGTTGTGTCAAGAAGACGCGCAAGCGTCATGCCATACGAAAGATGAAGGTGGACCCTTCAGAGCCACTCTGTAGGGGAGGCTTCAAACAGCCGTGAGCTGCTTCAGCCAAAAACGCCGTGGTGAACGTCACGGTTAAAAGGCGTGACCTGAGATTACGTCATGGAAGGATTAGAAAGGCGAATGGAAATAAACCTCCGACGACGCATCACGAGCCGGATGAATCGAGAGGTTGGTAGCGGCCGACATGGCTGCAAGTGTGGTAAGGTGAGAGTCCTTCCGCCGTCAATTGCCTGTACCAGACGGCTAGCATGCCCGATGCACGCCTTGGTGACGATGCGTGAGCTGCTCGGGTGTAAGGTCACGGCTGTCCGGCATTATAGGGGGGCCCTCGGAAAACGTGGCTCTGGCGGAACTGTGAACCCACCTCGCAACCGAAAGGGCGAGACTGGTAACCCTCTACCTACAGCCCACGCGGCCGAGTTCTATCCGAATCAATTGGTGGAGTGCTGCCTAATCATAATTCGCAACCGAGATGATTCATTACGCCGAGGAGGCATGCACTACCCTTTCCCGGCTTAACACGCTTTCCACCGTCTGAATCAGAACCGACAAACCGCTCGCCAATGATTTATCTGACTTCAGAACAAACGCTGCTGCACCGTCTTTCAGGAGCTTAGCTTCATTAGCTTGACCAAGTCCGCTCAGCACAATGACGGGAATGTGTTTCACGAGCAGGTCGCCTTTGAGAGCCCGAAGGACATCGAGCCCCGACACTTTGGGCAACATCATATCGAGCAGAACAAGATCGGGAGTATACTCGCGAGCCATTCGGAGGCCTTCCTCTCCGTCCGCAGCTTGGATAACGGAGTACCCAGCCCTGACAAGTGCCCTTTCATTTGCAATCCGCTGCAACTTGCTGTCCTCAATCAGAAGTATTTTCATCTATCCTCCACATGAACAAACCCGGTCTCGGCGCAGTCGCCCTGTTCGTCATATTCGCAAGCGAAGCCGGGGTATGCTTGCTTGCACTTCTGGCAGAATTCAGTGGCCATGATGCACTTGTGGTCGAGAAACTGATCCGGCACGCCCGATGCGGTGGTTATTGGTTATTGAAGTGGAGAAGAGCTTGGGTGTTCCGGCATCGCTGATCTCATCCAGAGAATGCTCGCTCAAACTCACTTCGGCTCTAATAAACATTTCCAGCAGCCTTGCGGCGTCAGGATCGGCGGCGGCGCGGGACACGAGCAGGTGTCGAACTGTTTCGGGCAAAGACATGGCTCTTATCTCCTGCCCCGAGTTTAGGCGTCTTGGAGTCAGGAGAACTGTTCCACAATGCTCACTCTTGTGGGAAGCGTCTCTAGTTGTTCGGGATTCGTAACAGCATCGAATGGTTTGGAGCCGCGATTTTACCAGCGATCCCGCACCAGGAACATAACTATGTACGGTAGCGAACACTCTAGCTCTATCGGGATGGCTGTTGCCTTTCCCGTTCGGAGCAAACGTGCCTTCGATCCTGCCGCATTCGTCGCTACCATCTGCGAGGGTAGGAAAGCTGGGGTCTTTCCGAGGGTCTTTCCGAAGAAGCAGCCCATCTTCGCGCAAGGGGATGCGGCTGATGCCGTGTTTTATCTATGGACGGGTAAGGTAAGACTCACCGTGGTCTCCAAAACCGGTAAGGAAGCCACCATCGCCATATTGAACGATGGGAGTTTTTTCCGCGAAGGATCGTTGGCGGGTCAGGCTCGCCGCATGGGCACCGNGACTGCAATGACGGATTCCGTTCTGGCGTATTGACACAAAGGCCATGGCGCAATCCCTCCGCCGGGAACATGCGTTCTCTGATATGTTCGTGGCGTATCTGTTATCACGGAATATCCGATACATCCGATACGAAGAGGACTTGGTTGACCAGCTTTTCAATTCCAGCGAGAAGAGATTAGTCATTATGGCCCGTGAAACGAGAATTTTGTTCTCGTTGTAACAACGTTGTAACGTCCTGTTGCAGCATCCGGGTGCGATGGGATATCAAGGGCGCAGCCCTTGGCTAGTT